>Ga0194132_10000051_pt1 | contig 198367 bp, 198 predicted proteins | sample TA2KigOf80mmetaG_FD_148612 | JGI IMG/M metagenome (GOLD analysis project Ga0194132, IMG submission 148612) | Freshwater microbial communities from Lake Tanganyika, Tanzania - TA2015054 Kigoma Offshore 80m | ecosystem: Environmental > Aquatic > Freshwater > Lake | place: Tanzania: Lake...
CCGATACCGAGGCCACCACGCGGTTACGCAAATCCAGCGAATAGGGACGCGCCATCGCTGCTGGCCTCCAATCCAGCCAGCATCTTGAATCACGAATCCCCGACCAAGGGAATCCCCGCCGATTCAACCTTTCAGAAACGCGCTCTAGGCCTTGGTATCGACGGCGCCCCCACCCGCGGCCGGAGCGGCACCCGCCGCCGGGGGCCTCTTGACGACGCCCACCATCGCTGGCCGCAACAGACGGCCCGCAATGGTGTAGCCAGGCTGGATGACCTGGGCCACGGTGCCGGGTTCGCGGGTCGGGTCGTCGATCTCGAGGAGCGCCTGGTGGAGGTTGTGATCGAATCGCTCCCCTAGGGGACTGACCCGCTTGATGCCGTGGCGTTCGAGAATAGCCAGACATTCCCGTTCGGCGAGCGACACGCCCTCGTGTAGCGCCTTGATCGTGTCGTTGCCCGCGATGGCCTCGGCCGAAATCGAGTCCAACGCGCGCCGCAGGTTGTCGGGCAGGTTCACGACGTCGGTCGCGAACTTGGACATGGCGTATTTGGCCGTGTCTTCGACCTCGCGTTGGGCGCGGCGTCGCACGTTCTCGGTTTCGGCCAGGGCCCGCAACAGCTGATCCTTGAGTTCGGTCACCTTGGTCTCGAGCTCGGCGATCTTGCCGACGTGATTGTCGTTCACTGCCGGGATCTCTCCCGAAACCGTCGGATCGATCGGGGTGGAATCGTTGGCGGCCTTGCTGCCGTCGTTGTCGTTGTCGGTCATGTTCGTCGTGTTGCTGGTTAGCCGACGTTGCGGCTGATCAACTTGGCGGTGAAATCGACCATCGGAATGATTCGGGCGTAGTTCAGTCGGGTCGGGCCGATGACACCGATTGCGCCGACGATCCGGTCGCGCTTGTCGAGGTAGGGCGCGATGATCACCGAGCAGCCGGCACGATTGAACAGGTTATCGGCCGCCCCGATATAGATGCGAACGCCCTCCGCGTCACGCGCCATGTCGAGCAGGTTGACGAGCCCTTGCTTGGTTTCGAGCGATGCGAACAGTTCGCGCAACCGTTCGAGGTCGGCCGAGGCATTGACATCGTCCAGGAGATTGGCGCGGCCGCGGACGATCAGGGTCGGCTTGTTCTCCGGATTGCCGCCCCAGTCGGCCAGACCGTCGTGGATCAGACGGCCGGCGATGGCGTCGATATCGAGCCGGTGCTGTTTTTGTTCGGCGGCGATCTCGTCGCGCATCTCACCCAACGTCCGTCCCCGGACCCGGCGGTTGAGATAGTTCGTGGCCTCGATCAGCGCCGAGGGGGTCCAACCCTCCGGCGTCTCGATCAGCCGGTTTTCGACCTGACCGTCTTCGCCGACGATGACCACCAACACGCGATCGCGGGCGAGGCCGACGAACTCGACGTGGCGAATGGCGCTGTTGCGCTTGGGCGCCACGACGACGCCGGCACAATGCGACAGCCCCGACAGGCCGTCGATCGTATCGGTCAAGACCTCCTCGATGGATCGTCCGCTCCCCTTGCAGCGCGCCTCGATGGTTTCGCGCTCGGCGCCCGTCAGGTTGCCGACCTCGAGCAAGCCGTCGACGAAAAACGCGAGCCCGAGCGGCGTTGGCACGCGTCCGGCCGAGGTGTGCGGCGCGTACAAGAGGCCCTGCCCCTGCAATTCCGCCATGACGTTGCGAATCGTGGCCGGCGACAGGCCGAGTTGCAGGCGCTGCGACAGCCGCTGCGAGCCGACGGGTTCGCCGGTCTCGACGTAGGCTTCGACGATCTGCCGGAATATCTCGCGGTTGCGTTCGCTAAGTTCTTGTATCATCGACAAAATGTGCGCGGGCCCTCGGGCGGTCGCGCGGCTTCAATGTAGGAACCGGGGGCGAGAGCGTCAACGAAGGACGCCCTGGACCGCGGCCCGCCCGCGGGCTATAGCGCGGGACCCATCACCGACATCATGGCGACCATGAGCCGACCTTCGACGACGATCCGGCCCTCCGGCCGAAAACCGGACGAACTCCGACCGGTGACTCTGGAACTGGGTGCGGCCCGTTATGCCGAGGGATCGTGCCTGGCACGCTTCGGCCACACGCATGTGCTGTGCACGGCGAGCGTCGAGGACCGCGTGCCGCCGTTCCTGCGCAATAGCGGTCAGGGCTGGGTGACGGCCGAATACGGCATGCTGCCGAGGGCCACGGGCGAACGCACCCAACGTGAGGCGGCTCGTGGCAAGCAGAGCGGCCGCACGCAAGAAATTCAGCGCCTGATCGGCCGCGCCCTGCGTGCCGTGGTCGACCTCAAGGCGTTCGGCGAACGCCAGATCACCATCGACTGCGACGTGTTGCAGGCCGATGGAGGAACACGAACTGCAGCGATCACAGGCTCCTATGTCGCGCTCTATGCCGCCTTCGATTGGATGGTCAAGCAGGGGAAGATCGAACGCGTGCCGATCGCCGACCAGGTGGCGGCGGTGTCGTGCGGGCTTTATCAGGGGACGGCCGTGCTCGATCTCGACTATGCCGAAGATTCAACGGCCGAGGCCGATGCCAATTTCGTGCTGACCTCGGGCGGCAAGATCGTCGAGATTCAGGGCACGGCGGAACGTGAACCGTTCAGCGACGGCCAGTTCCGCGAACTGATGAAACTCGCCAAAGACGGGGTCGCCGACTTGGCCATTCTCCAGCGCAAGGCGCTCGGGATCGCGTGATGGGTCGTCGGTTCGACGCTTCGACGCTGGTCATTGCGACCCACAACCCAGGCAAGGTTCGCGAGTTCGATGATCTGTTTCGGCCCTTGGGCGTCACGCTGAAGTCGGCGTCGGCCCTCGGACTTGCCGAACCCGAGGAAACCGGGACGACCTTTCGCGCCAATGCCGAGCTGAAGGCCTTGGCCGCGGCAAAGGCCAGCGGGCAGGTCGCGCTCTCCGATGATTCCGGCCTCGTCGTTCCGGCGCTCGACGGCGACCCGGGGATCCACTCGGCGCGGTGGGCCGGCCCGACCAAGGATTTTGCCGTCGCCATGCAGCGCGTTCACGACCAGTTGGTCGCGCGCAACGTTTCGTCTTCGCGCTGCCGGGCCCACTTCGTTGCGGCCTTGTCGCTCGCCTGGCCCGACGGTCACTGCGAGACCTTTCAAGGCGAAATTCACGGGCAACTGGTCTGGCCGCCACGGGGCGAACGTGGCTTCGGCTATGACCCGATGTTCATCCCGGAAGGGCACGCCGAGACCTTCGGTGAAATGGACCCGGCGGCCAAGCACGCGATGTCTCACCGCGCCCACGCCTTCCGCCAGTTGATCGATGGCTGTTTCCGCTCGCCCTGACGAGGGGCTCGGGGTCTATCTCCATTGGCCGTTTTGCGAGGCGGTCTGTCCCTATTGTGATTTCAACGTCCGGGTCGCGCGTAATATCGATCAGGGTGCCTGGGCCCACGGCTTTCGCCGCGTCATCGAACGACAGGCCTCCGACTGGGACGGCCCACGCCCTCCCGTGGCGTCGATCTATTTCGGCGGCGGCACGCCGTCGCTGATGGCGCCGGCCCTGGTCGCCGCGATCATCGATTCGATCGGTCGGGTGTTCCGCTTGGCGCCGGACTGCGAAGTGACGCTCGAAGCCAATCCGACATCGGCCGAACGAGCGCGCTTCGTCGATTTCCGGGCGGCCGGCATCAACCGCCTGTCGCTCGGCGTACAGGCGCTCGAGGATGCCGCGCTGCGCTTTCTCGGACGCTGGCACGATGCGGCGGAGGCACGAGCGGCCATCGCCACGGCGCAAAAGGTCTTTGCGCGCTCGACGTTCGATCTCATCTACGCACGGCCGGGCCAATCGCTTACCTCCTGGCGGCGTGAATTGGCGAGCGCGCTCCCCATGGCGCAGACTGGCGGCCATGTGTCGCTCTATCAGCTGAGTTTCGAGGAGGGCACGCCGTTCGGTCGCGCTGTGGCGCAGGGCGATATCGCTCCCCCCGACACCGACACGCAAGCGGACTTCTATTTGGCGGCGCAGGAAGCCTGCGAGCACGCCGGCCTTCCGGGCTACGAAATTTCCAATCACGCTCGGCCCGGCGAGGAAAGTCGGCACAATCTCGTCTACTGGCGTTATGGGCACTATCTGGGGATCGGGCCCGGCGCTCATGGCCGGGTGAGGCGCAACGTGGGTCGGCTCGCCACCGTGGAGACAGCTGATCCCGGAGCATGGCTAAAGCAGGCCTCGTCGACCGGCGAGGCGATTGCGGAGAAAACCGTGCTCGATCGCCGGGAGCAGGCGGAGGAACTCCTGTTCATGGGGCTCAGGTTGACCCCGGGGGTGGCTCGGGAACGCTTCGCGGCCGTGACCGGCGTCCCGCTCGCGTCAGCTCTCCGGCGAGACCAGTGTCACGACCTTATCACCGAGGGCTTGGTCGAAATCGATGCGCCTGGTGTTCGGTTGACGGCTCGCGGACGGCCGCTTCTCAACACGGTCTATCGCACGATTGTCGATCGGCTCAATTGCTGACTTGGAAGGTCTCGGGCGCCTTGCTGAGGATGCGCATCCCACGCGGGCGCACTTCGAGGACGGAGAGGCCCCGCTCCGCGACGCCATCCGGGCGGAAGCGGAATATCCCGTCGACGCCCGCGAAGCCGGACGGATTGGTGAGCGCCTTCTCGGAGAAGTCGGCCCCACCCGGCAGGCGGGCCAAGACCGCGGCGAGCGCAGTCGCATCGTAGGCGAGGGTCGCCAGGCGCTGTGGCGCTTCGCCGAACGATCGCTCGTAGCGCGTTCGGAACTGCTCGCGCTCCTCCGCCGGCGGGGCGACATACCAGCCGCCGACCAAGGCGGGCTCGCGTCCCAGGGTCGGATCGTCCCACAGACCTGTGCCCAGGAACCGCACGCGGTTCGGGTTCACGTCGTAGAACGGCAGGAGCGAGGCGATCGCGCGCAGGCGCTCCCCGCCCTCGGCGATCAACACGCTGTCGAACCCGGCTTGACCGATGGCGCCTCGCTCTTCGAGGCGGTTGAGGGCCCGCCGTGCGACATCGCTGTCCTGGGTCTCGACGTCACGGCGCAGCGCGTCGAGTTCGTCGCGCCGACGGCGATAGTCGGCCAGCCGTTGCACGGGCTCGCTGAACTCTTGGGCGTTGCTGGCGTAGCGCTCGACCCGGACCACGGCGACGCCGGCACGGCTCGCGGCCGCCTGGAGACTGGTTTCGATCGTCGTCCCGTATGGCGACGCAGGCACGATTGCGGCAAAGCGCGCCAACCCTTGAGATTTGGCGAAGGCGACGAGGCGTTCGACCTGCTGTTCGGGCGTAAAGCCGATCAGATAGACTCCGTTGCCCGCGACCTCGCGATCGGTCGAGAACGCAACGATGTTGACGCCGCGGTCGCGTGCGATCGGCGCGATGGCCTGGACGGAGGCGCTGAACACCGGTCCTAAGATCAGTTGGGCGCCTTCCTGCAGCGCCGAGTCGATCGCCTGGATCGCGCCCTCGGGCAGACCTTCGTCGTCCTTGGGCAGCAGCTGCAAACGCGTATCGCCCATGTCGAACAACGCCATGGTTGCGGCGTTGAGCAGGCTCTGGCCGAGGGCAGCATTCGGGCCCGAAAGCGGCAGCACCAGCCCGACGCGAATCGGTTCCTGTCCGGGTGGCGGCAGCAACTGCGGTCCGCGCGGCAGGGCCGGTAGCCGCAGGGCCACGCGATCCTCTTCGGCACCCGGCGCGCGCGCGGGCGCCGGCTCGGGTGTTGGCGCCGGGGTGACGGTCACCGTCTCGACCGGGGCGGCCGGGGGCGGCGGGGCCTCGACGGCCGTAGGGCGCGGCGCCGTGACCGGGGCTGGCCCTGGCGTCAGCTGCTGCGGCTGGCCCAATATCGGGCGCAGTACGTTCGCGGCGAGCGCGTTGATCGCCGGATCGTTGCACCCGGTCAGGGCAACCATTACCAAGGCCAGGCATGCCCAAGAGGCGAAGCGTTTCACGGAAGGTCCTCCACCAATCGGCCGCGGAAGCGACACGCTCCGTCGGCCACGGGGTCGAACGTCTGGATGCTAGCGAGCGGCCGGCGGCAAGTAAATTGGCCCCGGGCCTCTACGTCACCGCGACGCCGATCGGCAACCTGGGCGATGCCAGCGAGCGTATGCGATCCACGCTCGCCGCGGTCGATCGCATCCTCTGCGAGGATACGCGCGTCACTGGCGCCATGCTGGCCCGATTCGGCATCGCGACCCCGATGTTGCCCTATCATGACCACAATGCCGCCCGGGTCAGGCCGCAGGTTCTCGACATGTTGCATCGTGGCGAACGGGTGGCGCTCGTCTCCGACGCCGGAACGCCGCTCATTTCGGACCCCGGTTATCACCTCGTGCGGGCGGTGCGCGCCGCGGGACACCGCGTTTTCACGGTTCCCGGTCCGTCGGCCATCATCGCGGCGCTGGCCATTGCCGGGCTGCCCACCGATCGGTTCCTGTTTGCTGGATTCTTGCCGAGCAAGGCCGAGGCTCGTCGCAGCACGCTGACCGAGCTCCGGAGCGTCCCCGCGACGCTGGTGTTCTTCGAAGCCCCCGGCCGACTCGCGGCGAGCGTCCAGGCGATGGCCGAGGTGTTCGGTCGCCGCGAAGCCTCGATCTGTCGCGAACTGACCAAACTGTTCGAAGAGGTCCGGCACGGAACCCTGGACGATCTCGCAACGTCTCTTCGGGGTGCCGATGCGCCGCGGGGCGAAATCGTCGTGGTCATCGGACCACCCGAGGAGACACCGGTTAGCGATGCTGCTGTCGACACGTTGTTGCGCGAGGCCATGGTGACGGTCTCACTGCGCGAGGCGGTCGATCGGGTGACGGCCGCCACCGGCCGGACGCGCAAGGTGGTCTACGCGGCGGCCCTGGCGCTGCGCCGTGATGACGGCTGATCGCCGCGCCGCCGAGGCTCGCGGACGCTGGGCCGAGCGCATCGCGGCCTTGGCCCTACGAATCAAGGGCTATCGCATCCTCGCCCGCCGCTTCCGGGTAGGTGCAGGCGAGATCGATCTGATCGCCCGCCGCGGTGGCCAGTTGGTGGCAGTCGAGGTCAAGGCCCGGTCCGACCTCGTGACCGCCCTCGAGTCGATCTCGCTGCGACAACGCCAGCGGATCAACGACGCCATGGAAATCTTCTGCCAGCGTCATCGGGCGTTGGCCGGGCTGCCTTGGCGGTTCGATGTCGTCGTCGTGCGACCGGGCCGCTGGCCGCGTCACATCGTCGACGCCTGGCGCGACGATTGAGGGCGGCGTGCAACGTGCGCGGCCCTCGTTATAAGATGGCCCCAGGGGCCGCTGGGCAAGAACGGAGGTTGCGCGTGGCTGCCACGGTTCGTCTGACAGTTTTGCTGATGCTGGGCTTGGCCCTCGGTGGGTGTGCGGGCGCCGTGATCGGCGCCGGTGCGACCGCGGGAATCGCCGCGATGCAGGAGCGCTCGGTCGGCGGCGCGATCGACGATGCCGGCATCAAGCTCGGGATCAAGGATCGCCTTCTCGCCGCGAGCGACAAGCTGTTCCTCACCGTCGGGGTCGAATCGGTCGAGGGCCGCGTGCTGCTCACGGGGAACGTCGCCAGGCCCGAGGATCGCGTCGAGGCCGGGCGTCTCGCCTGGCAGGTCCAGGGCGTGCGCGAGCTCTACAACGAGATCGAGGTGCGCGATCGTTCATCGCTCACCGACTATCTGCGCGACGTGCGCATCTCCAACGAACTGCGGTTCAAGATGATCGCCGATCGCGACGTTTCGGCGATCAACTTCAACGTCGAGACGGTCAACGCGGTGATCTATCTGACCGGCATCGCGCGGGATCAACCGGAGCTCGAACGCGTGACCGGGCATGCCCGCGCCATCTCCGGGGTGCAGCGCGTGGTCAGTTACGTCGTGCTCAAGAACGATCAGCGGCGAAGCTGAGCGTGGCCCCGGACCGCGAAAGCCTCGAACAGCAACTTCGCGCCGTCGCCGATCTGCCGGATCACCGTATTCCCATCGGCCGCACGGCGTTGCTGCTCGCGGCCCTCGATCGGCCGCGCGTCGCCCTCGAACGCTATTGGGAACACCTGGCGCAGCTCGGCGAGGACATCCGGTCGAGCGGGGCGGAGTCGCTCGATGATCGTATTGCCGTGTTGCAGCGTGTGCTGATCGGGACCATGGGTTACGCCGGCGACACGCTGACCTACGACGACGAACAGAACGCCAACATGATGCGGGTGATCGATCGTCGCAAAGGATTACCCGTGGCGCTCGGGATTCTGTTCCTCGATGCCGCCGATTCGGCGGGTTGGCCGATGGTCGGGCTCACCTTTCCGTTCCATTTTCTGGTTCGGCTCGAGGTCGGCGCCGATCGGGTGGCCATTGATCCGTTCAACGGCGGCACGATCGTCGATAGCGGCGGCATGCGCGCGATGTTGAAGCGCTTCGCGGGTGAGGCCGACCTCAAGCCCGAATTCTACCAACCGGCCAGCCGCCGCGATGTGCTCGTCCGGTTGCAGAACAACATCAAGTCGCGGGCCGTGCAGGCCGGCGACCTCGCCCGTGCCAGCGAGGTGCTTCGCCGCATCCTGATGTTCGCGCCGGCGCTGCCGTTTTCCTGGCGCGAGCTCGCGAGCATCGAGGGCCACCTCGGAAATCTGCGCGATGCCATGGCCGCGGCCGAGCACTACCGCCGTCTGGCGCCCAACGATGCCATGCGCCACGAGGCCGCCAAGCTGCTGCAAAATCTCAAGTCCCGCCTGAACTAGAAAGTGCGTTGCCCATGAGTCTCGCGGTCGCGATCCAGATGGACCACATTTCCGGCATCAACATCGATGCCGACTCGACGTTCGTGCTCGCGCTCGAAGCGCAGGCCCGGCGGCATGCCCTGTTCCATTATCTGCCGCGGCAGCTGTTTCTCAAGGACGGCCGGGTGCTGGCGACGATGCAACCGCTCGAGGTGCGCCGCGAGAAGGGCAACCATTTTTCGCTGGGCGCACCAGAGGTCGTCGACCTGGCCACGCTCGACGTCGTGTTGATGCGCCAGGACCCGCCCTTCGACATGGCCTACATCACGGCGACCCACCTCTTGGAACACGTCCACCCGCAGACCTTGGTGATCAACGATCCGGTGTGCGTGCGCAACGCACCCGAAAAACTGTTCGTGACGCATTTCGAAGGCGTGATGCCGCCGACGTTGATCACCTCGGATGCCGCCCAGATCAGGGCGTTTCGCGAGCAGCACCAGGACATCATCGTCAAGCCCTTGTTCGGCAACGGTGGCGCCGGCGTGTTCCACATCCGCCCGGGTGACGAGAACCTGAATGCGCTGCTCGAGATGTTCACGCAGTTCTATCGCGAGCCGATCGTCGTGCAGCGTTACGTGCCCGAGGTGCGTCTGGGCGACAAACGCATCATCCTGGTCGAAGGTGAGCCCGCCGGTGCCGTCAACCGCGTGCCGGCCGAGGGCGAGGCGCGTTCCAACATGCATGTGGGCGGTCGACCGGTGAAGTCGAGCCTGAGCAAGCGGGAGCGCGAGATTTGCGAGGTTATCGGCCCGGCCCTCCGGGAGCGGGGCCTCGTGTTCGTCGGCATCGATGTGATCGGCGACTACCTGACCGAGATCAACGTCACCTCGCCCACGGGCATCCAAGAGATCAACCGCTTCGACGGCATCAAGATCGAAAGCCGGATCTGGGATGCGATCGAGCGCCGCCACGCCAAGCGGCATCGCGGCCCGAACAGCTGACCCGGGGACGAACGCCATGTCGCTCGACAGCGTTCTGCTCACGCTTCACCTCCTGGCGGTCGTCGTCTGGGTCGGCGGCATGTTCTTCGCCTACGTGATGGTGCGTCCGGCCGCGGTGACCGCCCTCGAACCGCCGCAGCGCGGCGCGTTGTGGCAGGGCATTTTCGAGCGCTTCTTCGTCTACGTCTGGGTGGCGGTCATCGTGCTGCCGGCGACCGGCTATTGGATGATGTTCGAACGCATGGGCGGCTTCGCGGGCGCACCGCTCTACGTTCACCTCATGCAGGGGCTCGGGCTCGTGATGATCGCGCTGTTCCTGGTGCTCTACTTCCGGGCGTTCCCACGCTTCCGCGCCGCTCGCGCCGCCAAGGACCTGGCGGCCGCAGGCGCCAGGCTGGGCGACATCCGGCGCACCGTCGGCATCAACACGATCCTCGGCTTTGTGACGATCGTGGTGGCCGCCCTGGGCCGCGCCGGCGCCTTGGGGTGAGGCCGGGAATGCCCGCCAGCCGACTCATGCGCGGGGAATGACGTGCGCTGGCGTCGGGCGATCATCGTGGTTGTTGGGCTGGGCGCGCTCGCGCTCGGCCTCACGCTCCTGTTTCCGGAGAGTCTTGCGGGCGATGATCGGGCGCTCGGGGTCACGGCGGCGGTCCTGACGATCGCCTATCTGTTGGGCGTTGGTCGCTTCTCGTTCGGGCAGTTCTGGCGCGGTGCCGGGCTCTGGCTGCTGATCGCGCTCGTGATCGCGATCGGCTACGCCTTCCGTGAGGACGCGCGCCTCGTCGGCGAACGGCTTCTGGCCGAGCTGTTGCCCTATCGCGCCACGGCCAAGGGCGGCGCGGTCGTCATTCGGCGCAGTCAGGATCGCTCGTTCATCGTCGAGGCCGAGGTCGAGGGCAAGGCGATCCGCTTCCTGGTCGACACCGGCGCGAGTTCGGTGGCGCTCAGCCAGAGCGACGCCCGGCGCTTGGGCCTCGATCCCGACCGGCTCACCTACAGCGTTCCGGTTCAAACGGCCGCTGGGCCGTCGGCCGCGGCGCCGATCCGGCTGCGCCGCATTCGGGTGGGCTCGATCGTCGTCGAGGACGTCCGCGCCCACGTCGCCCAGCGGCTCGAGGGCAGCTCCCTCCTCGGCATGACGTTCCTCTCCCGGCTCGGGAGCTACGAGGTCGTGGGCGATACCTTGACGCTCCGGCCCTAGGCGGGCCGCGGCGCGGTAGGCCCGCCAATCGGGCCGGGCCTCGGCTTCGCGCCGGCCGCACCGGGTGCAGCGCAAAAATCGGTCTAATCCGCGGATAGGGAATCCAGGACCGAACCGCGCCCGAAGGGGCGCCAGCGCCAGGACCCGATGATGAAAACAGCGGTTGCACCAGACCAGGACGTCGAGCCCCTGCTCGGCCAACCATCGCAACGATGTCACGCCGCACCATCTGAACCGGAATAGGAATAAAAACCTATGTCGGTTGCAGCAAGCCCGTGGGCGACTCAACCCATCGTCGTAGCCGGGGGGCCGTGATGGTCGCGCGAATTGCCACAACGGCACGGAGCTCACCAGCACGGCCATCCTACGTTGGTCGCAGGACGCCAACATCGAGTGGCACTACATCGCGCCCGGCAAGCCAACCCAGAACGCTTTCATCGAGAGTTTCAATGGCCGGCTGCGTGACGAGCTGCTGAACGAGACGCTGTTCACCTCGCTCGCTCATGCTCGCGCGGTCCTGGAGGCCTGGAAGGACGACTACAACACCGTCAGACCGCACAGCGGGCTCGGCAACCTCCCACCGGCGGTCTACGCAAAGCTCAGCGCTCCCGACATGCAACGGGATGGGGCGCCGCGCTCAGTCAGGGGCTTCGCGCCCCATCCCGTTGCATCACCGAGCCGCACAGGCTCAAATGACGAACGGACTCTATTCATCGCTGGATGAAAGAAGGGGCTCAGGTCACTTTGTCAACAAAGGCATAAGCGCCGGGAATCGAATGAGAGGCAGGTCACCCCCCGACCGCGATCCAACCCAGGGGACCCGTCGTCTCTAGAGGTCGTCATGGGAGGCGCGGGTCGAAGGACCGCGGCGTGAACCGAACCTCGGCACGACCGGCAGGCGATTCGTGCGACCGTCACCCGACCACCCGGGGTCGTCATGGCGTCGTCCCATTGCTTCGGGCTCTGCCGTTCCGTAACAGTCTTCCGGTCAGATGCTCGGCCCGACCGCCGGGCGGCGGCAGCTGGCGGCCGTTGACGATCACAGCGGCGACTCCGCTCGGTCGCGACACCAGGCGATCGGCGCCGGCCGGCAAATCGTGGATGCGTTCCAGCGGCCCGGCGCCCACGGTTGCCGGATCAAAGACGACGACGTCGGCCGGGCGGTCGAGCGCCAGGCGACCGCGATCCGTGATGCCGAACACCTGCGCGGTGTGACCGGTGAGCCGGTGCACCGCCTGTTCCAGCGTCAGGACGCCGGTCTCGCGCACCCAATGGTCGAGCAGGTAGGTGGAATGACAGGCGTCGCACAGCTGGCTGAGATGCGCGCCGCCATCACCGAGCCCTAGCACGACCAGCGGATCGGAGACAATTTCGGCCATCTCGCCTTCGTCGAAATTGGCGCGCGGCATGCGGAAGCGCGCGCTGAGGTCGCTCTGCAGCGCGAGGTCGAGCATGACGTCGATCGGATGGGATCCGAGCTCCCGCGCCAACTGGTCGAGCGGACGCTCGTTGAAGGCAGGATTGGGCGTGAAGGACGACACCACCATCCTGCGGAAGCCGGCCAGCATTCCGGCGGCCTCGCCGGTGCCACCGGGAAAGTGCTGATGGTTGGTGCCGCGGCCGTCGACCTCGGCCTTGAAGGCGTCGCGAAAGCCGCGGTCGGCGTAGTGGCGGCGGAGCTCGTCGGCGCTCTGGGCCGTGCGCGCCGGCGCGAAATTGTGCCAGGTGTCGAATGCCATCGGCATGGCGAAATCGAACTCGAGTGTAATCGGCCGGGCGCCGCTCTGCGGATGGATCGGCAGGCCGCGATCGCGCTGATCGTGGGCGCGGGCCAGGTGGTTGCGATGGGCGCCGGGGCCCATGCCGTAGGAAAGCAGCGAGGTCCACGACAGCGGCCGACCGGTCGCCGCTACGAGCGCCTCGTATTCGTCGAACCGCGGCAGCCGGCCGACGTTGTAGTGGATGATGCCCTGACCGCTCGCGGCCATCGCCTGGGACAACGCGAGTATCTCGTCGAAATCGGCGAGCCGCGACGGCACCGGCTTGCCGCCGAAGCCGTAGTGGACGTTGCTGACCGAGGTGGCGAAGCCGATGGCGCCGGCGTCGATCGCGCCCCGTACCAGTTGCTTCATCACCGCCAGCTCGTCGGGCCGGGCGCGCCGCTCGGCGGCTTCTTCGCCCATCGCGAACAGGCGGATGGGCGTATGGCCGGCCATCACGGCGACGTTGATCGCGCTGCCGCGCGCCTCGATCGCGTCCATGTACTCGGTGAAGCTGACGAAGGGCCATTCTGCGCCCATCCCCGCGTCGAGGGCGTCGAGGGGCATGCCTTCGACCCGCTCGAGCGTCTGCAGGATCAGGCGGCGGTGGTCGGGCCGCGTCGGCGCCACGCCAAAGCCGCAGTTGCCGATCACAACGGTGGTGACGCCGTGCCACGGGGAGACGGTCAGCATCGGATCCCAGAAGATCTGAGCGTCGTAATGGGTATGGACGTCGACGAAGCCGGGGGCAACGACCTGGCCGCCGGCATCGATGGTGCGGCGGGCTGCGTCGGTCGCCTGGCCGAGCGCGACGATCCGGCCGTCGGCGATCCCGACATCCCCGCGGTAGCGCTCGGCGCCAGTGCCATCGATGATGGTGCCGCCAACGATCTTGAGGTCGTACGTCATCCGCTCGCTCCTATGCTGGCGGGGGTATCGCTGAGGGCACGTACTACGGGAGGTCCAACGGTCGGCCGCCTAGAACTTGCGGCCGCCAAAGATCGTCGAACCGATGATCTTGCCGTCGTGATCGGTCACCGGCTCGTAGCGAACCGTACCGTCGGGATTGCCGATCGGCCAGACCTCACGAATCGTCGAACGTGCAAAACCGGCGTCGATCAGCAGGGCCCGAGCGTCAGCGTGGTGCAGCGTGCCCCAGAAGGGTTCGCCGTTGTAGTGCGTGTCCCAGTCCCAATAGTAGGCGTCATAGTCGTCGAGCCCGCGCGCGAACTGGGTGTCGATGTGCATGGTGACACCGCCCTTCTTCAGAACCCGGTAGCATTCAGCGAGGATGCGCGGGGTCGCCTTGGCCGAGGTCTCGTGGAACAGGCCGTGCGACACGACAAAGTCGAAGGACTCGTCGGCGAAGGACAGGGACTCGGCGTTTTCTTGGCGGAAGTGCACTTTCTCGCCTAGCGCCTCGGCACGGGCATGGCCGTAGCGCAACTGCGGCGCGGCCACGTCGACGCCATAGACCTCGGCATCGGGGAAGCGCTCGGCATAGGCCACCGTCGAGCCGCCGATCGTGCAGCCGAGGTCGAGGATGCGGCGCGGCCGCAGGCCGGGGAACTCCTGGCGGATGTAGTCGATCGTCGTATAGCCCGGGATCGCCCGCTGGATACGCTCGCGCGTGTCGACATAGTTCAGGGCACTGCTGCCACGAATAGGCAAACCGTAGTAGTAGGCACCGCGGTCGAACATCGCCCCGGCAAAGATGTCGTCCGCAATGATCTCGCTGTGATAGCCGCCCGGCATGCAGTGGATGTCGATCGCGGTGTTATAGCGCGGCACTTCGAGGTTGGGGTCGAGCCACAGGCTGCCACGCGGCCGTTTTACCTCGCTCTGCTCGAGCAGGCGCGGCATCTCGTGCATCACGATCTCACCCACCGTGTCCCAGTTCATTTCCTGGATGGTACGGGCGATCGAGCACCAAGCCTGGACGAAGGGATCCCGCTCCATGGCATGGCGCCATTCATGGCGGTCGCGCGGCGCGCGGCCGTGCTTGGCCTCGAATTTCGGTCCCACCCGTTTGGTCGCCACCAGGCGATCGCCAGGATAGACGTTGTCCTCCATGTGCATCTTGAGTGCGGCGATGAAGTTCTGCCGCGCCAGTTCGTCCATCGTCGGCAACGGCATCATCGGATGGGCATAGGGTTGTTTCATCGCGCAACTCCGGGCATCAGAGTGGAACCGGGAAAATTCATTGTAGTCGGGGAAACCGGCGGCCGACAGGGTCCGCCGGTCACCCCTCCGGTGGCACGGTCTGCCGCAGCGACGGTCGCGCCGAGATCATCTGCCGCCAAGCCCCGTCTTGGCGGATGCCACAAGGATCGGCGAAAAGCCGCCGACCTGACCCTCGGCCGCGCGCTTCCCCGAGCTGCCCTCGGGGCTCGACGATCATGGGTGTGCTGCACCGCGGGGCGCCAGGGCTCGACGAGGGACAGGCCGTCCATCTTGCAGCCAACCGGCACCGCGGCGGCAATGCGCGCGGCGGCGTCGAGGTCCGCGATCGTGAACGGATTGCCGATCAGGTACCGGCGGTTGGCGCGCCAGAGGGACGTCGATCGCCGGCGACTCGGTCATCGTCAGGTCGCCATCTTGCATCGCCGGCACTTCGGGGCATCCCTCGCCGATCGATGCCGTCAAGCGGCGGTGGATGTCGTCCGCACGACTTTGTAAGGCCACGGCTTCTTCCACGATAGTTCGTGCCAGCGCGCCCCGAGGACGCGCGCTCCTCCAAGGAAGGTGAGCTCGGGCGCATGGACGTTCACCGTCGCCTGACCCGACCACAGTTTGCTCACTGCCGTATCGATCATGGAACTGACCGCCAATCGCCGCACGATGGTGTGCTCGGTCAGATCGTGCAGCACGGTCTCGGTGAAGTGGTTGTTCGCTTTGGCCTGATCGGGAAACAGGCGAAGGCCGTCGACGATCGGCGGCACGTCGCCAGCGCGCTCCAACACGATCGCAAAATCGAACACACTGCGGCGGCCACGAGAAAGAATAGCGCTAATCTTGTCGCCGGGGCGCCAATCTCGTCGCAATGGAGGACGGGACAGACACATTTCACCGAGCTTTTGCTGCCATCCGTAAAGCTCGCGCCCGACGGCAAACTCGGCGTCGCTCGAGCACCACAGAAAGGGGCACCATTGGCCGACAAGTCCTCCGCCTTCGACCATGAAACCGAGGACGGCTTCGCCGAACTGTGCCTGGTCAGGGTTCTCCTGGACAAAGCGTTCTCCGAGACCGTAATCGCAAACCAAGTCGTGCAGGCTCAATCGGCAAACCGGATCGCCCACGAGTTTGAGCGGTGGCGGCAGAAGGTCGGCCACCGCTGCTGGGTCGAACACCAGAAAAACCGAAGTGCTGTAGCCCTCAAAAGACCATGGTGGCGGTCCGTAGAGCGAGTGCCTCCCGCCGCCGCCAAGGGGCGCAGAAAAACCGCGCCAAGGTGTTGTTGCCATGTCTGCTCCCTCGCGAAATTGGGTTGGAATGGTGCGTCGACAAGGGCGCCTTGTCCGAGCGCTCCGCCATCGACAAACGTCGAACTATGGCGATCAGGTCTTCGCCTTGATTCCACCCGCGGCACCCGTGACCGCGTCGGTCGCCTTTTGCATGTCGTCGTAGTCGATGGCCGGCATGGTTACGACGGTGCCAAAGCCTTGCAACCGGTACCAAACCGAAAAGGCGAGGACCGCCGAGGGTGTCGCGGCCTCAACGACGTCGACGAAATCCCACTCGCCAAACACGTAGGTTCCGAACACCCGCTTGACGCCGAGCTTCTCCAGCATGGCGCGCGCGAGATCACGCCGCTCTATCGGGCGATCCATCCCGTGGGCGTTGTGTTTTCCAATGAGCACGTAACGCATCATCGTGAACCTCCGGTTGCGGCAACTCCGAGATGAATGGATGTCGGAACTGCGATGTCCTCAGTTTCTGTCGGCAGACATTCGCGGCGGGATCGGATCGCAGCCGTCCGTCGACGATGTCGTTCCGATTGCAATTCTTGGAAAGAAGAATAGCACGCATCCGAAGTGAGGCCATTGGGACCCGCGTAGCATTGACGTTTCGTGTCGTGGGCTTCCGCTCGCTCTTATGCTGTTGACGGCTCTTGACCGTTGGCTATCCTGATATCGACAATTTGTACGGATCGAAGCACAGCCGGAGACCGTGACGGCTCCGGAACCGATGCCGTCTAAAAGGGGGAAACGCTCATGCCGCGCTTTGTTGGAACTCTGCTTTGGGTCTTTTGCGGTCTCGTGCTGTCGCTTTCCACTGTCGCGAACGCCCAGTCGTCCGCGCCGATCGGGTCGTTGATCCTGGGTGTCGGCCCGGACGCGTCGGCGGGCTCGGTTTTGGCGGGCGTCAGGAAAGGGATTTTTCAGAAACACGGCGTCACGGTACAACTCAAAGTCTTCAATTCGGGACAGGAGTCTCTGGAGGCCGTACTGACCGGCCAAGCTGATACCACGATCAACGGGCCATTCAACATTCCGCCGGTCGCGGCGCGTGGGGGCAAGATCAAGATCCTCGCTGAATTGGAACGATCAGATCAGCAGTTTGGTGTCGCCGCGAAAACCGGAATCAAGGGGCCCCAGGACTTGATCGGCAAGAAGGTCGGGACTCAATTCAATACCTCACCTGACTACTACTATCGCCTTTACACGAAGAAGTACGGCCTTGATGAAGGCAAGATCACGCTCCAGAACATCGCCTTCGCGCAATTGGTTCCCGCGCTTGCCAAAGGCGACATCGACGCGTTCTTCGCGTTCGAACCACATATCACGCGTGCCGTCGAAGCAGTACCAGGCGCGACCATCATCCATCGTTCGGGCCAGGAGGGCGTAATGCCGCTCCTCGTGTACCTCGGCGCATCCGAAAAGCTCTATTCCAACAAGGCGCTTGCGGTCGCTTTCATGAAGGGGCTCGTCGAGGCCGGCGACTGGGTCAACAGCAATCGCGATGAGGCGGCGGCAATGCTGGTAGCCGAATTCTCGCTCAAGCCGGAAGACGCGAAGCGGTTCAACTCCTACTTCGACTATTCGGTTCGGTGGAACAGAAAGTCGATGGCCGAACTCGAAGCGGTGAATCAGTTCATGAGCGACAGAAAGTTGCTGCCGCAGACCGCTGACCTATCCAAACTCGTGGCTGTTGAGTTCCTGAAGGAGGCTGCGCCTGGTCGGGTCGAGTGACGCCCATTGTGCAGTCTGATACCCGCATTGCCTTCGACGGAATATCGTTCGCCTACGAACATGGTGGACCGCCGGTCGTCTCCGATACCGAACTGACGATCGGCAAGGGGGAGTTTGTCCTCCTGTTGGGTCCGGGCGGTTGCGGCAGGACGACCGTGCTCGTCCGCCGAACGATGAACCGTGAGGCAGTGGCTATTGGCCAGAAGCACTGAGCCTTTGGTCATGGGCACGGCGCGTGTGCGTACGCGGCTGTCCGACCGAAACCGTTGGAATTGGTCGAGTCGGCTCGGAAGGATTTTCCTTTCGGGGATCTCCGTTGCTGCCGCTCTGACGGTTTGGCAGCTCTTGAGCACGACTGTTCTGATTTCGATCGTGTTTCCGCCCTTTACGTCGACGCTCCGGGCGCTGACAGAGGGGATCGCTTCGGGCGAACTGCTTGGACATCTGAGCATCACGATCCGTCGCGTCATCTTCGGATTCCTGATTGGCAGTGCGGCGGGGGCCTTCATCGGTTTGCTGATGGGGTCATTCGGATTCGTTCGAAAATTCCTGGACCCATACATCAACTTCCTTCGTTTTGTGACCCCGATCGCTTGGATCACTCCGGCCGTTATTTGGTTTGGCGTCAATGAGGGCTCGAAGCTGTTCCTCATCATCTATGCGACGGTGTTCATCGTCCTCCTGAATACGATGGCTGGGGTGATCCATATTCATCGTGATCGGTTGCGAATGGCGAATGCCTTCGGCGCCCGCTCGTGGCAGATATTCCTCTACATCACTTTGCCTGGCGCCGTCGGTTTCATACTCACGGGCATGCGTGTCGCCTTGGGCAATTCGTTCATGACCGTCATCGGTGCCGAAATACTCTCGGCGAGCAGCGGTCTAGGCTACTTGATCTATACGTCTCGAGTTTTTTTTGAAGCCGATGTGATGTTTGCGGCGATCCTGGTTCTAGGACTATTGGGTTTCGCGACCGATCGGCTCTTCGCGACTGTCCAACATCGCGTCTTTTGGCGCTATCAGGCCGGACGCTAGGTCATGACGACGAGTTCATTGAACCGAGAAACTGTCGAACGGCTGTTCGTCGCCGTGATCGGCAGCAAGCGCGGTCGTGAACGCCTGAAATCCTTCGGCATCTATCTACTCTCGGTCGCGTCCGTCTTGGTGCTGTGGGAGTGGGCGGCTCGTGCATTCGGATTGCTGATTCTGTTTCCGCCGCCGAGTACGGTATTGGGCACGCTGTCGGGGCTTGTTCTTGACGGGTCGATCGGGCTGGCCGCGCTCTTCAGCGCCGGCCGAATTCTCTCCGGTTTCCTGATCGGGAGCCTGATCGGCGTGTTTCTCGGACTGCTAATGGGCACTTCTGCGGTGGTTCGTGCCCTCGCCGAGCCGTACGTACACTTCTTGCGATTTGTCCCGCCGCTGGCCTGGTTCGCGCCCGTGTTGCTTTGGTTCGGCACCGGTGAGACGACGCGTATCCTGTTGATCACATACACGACGGTGTTCGTCGTAACGCTGAATACGATAGCGGGGGTGTCGGCCGTTGCAATCAACAAGGCCCGCATGGCCCGCACCCTCGGTGCCGATCACAGGCAGGTATTTTTTCTTGTCACCTTGCCGGCAAGCATGCCGTTCATATTCACGGGGATGCGGCTGGCGATGGGGAACTCGTTTGCGACCGTCGTTGCAGCGGAGATGTTGGCGGCCGACAATGGTCTTGGCTACATGATCACCAGTTCCCAGCTCTCTCTCGACATTCCCAAGATTTTTTCGTCGGTCATTGCGCTCGGGGTGCTTGGCTTTGCCGCCGACCGGCTGTTTCGAGCGCTGATCGATCGCTTCGGCGGTCGCTATACCGTACGGCAGTCGGCCTTCGAGTAAGTTGGTGCCGACCGGCTGTAGCAACTACCCGTCCGCTTCGAGGGCCGGTTCACCCTCTAGGGCGCGACGGTCGATTGGACGGGCAGCCTTTTCGACCCTCGACATCGTCGTCACCCCGGTACGTTCGGGTGAAGCGAGCCCGCATCGCCGTAACGGCGTGATCTCGTTCCTATGACCGCCGCCATCACGGTCGATCTTGTGCTGGCGCCGACACCGGCGGTCCGTGAACTTGTAGGCGAACTCGAAGCCGAGTTGTCGCGGCACTACCCCGCCGAACAACGCCACGGCTTGGCGCTCGATGCGATCTTCGCGCCGCACATCCGGTTCTTCGTGGCGGCGGTCGGTGGTCGGCCGGCGGGTTGCGGCGGGGTGGCGCTCCTTGAGGACTTTGCCGAACTGAAACGCATGTACGTTCGCCCAGAGTTTCGTGGACGAGGGGTGGCAGACGCCATCCTCGATCGGCTGACCCGCGCGGCCGTCGCGGCGGGGCATTCGTTGTTCCGGCTCGAAACCGGTACCAAGCAGGACGCCGCGATGCGGTTCTACGCCCGCCACGGCTTCGAACGTCGCGGCCCGTTCGAGCCCTATGCGTCCATGCCCACGGCCTCGATTTTGGGCAGTGTGTTCATGGAAAAGCGAACTTCTTCCGCGACGTGAGCCGAGCCAACTCTTGTCAACCCGCTCGCTCCACGCTCGCGCCTTGCTCTTGAGGCCCAGGCAGGGATACCCCTCGGGGCTGGTTCGAGCTCCACAAAGTGAGCACCCTTTCGATTTCGCGTTGTTCGCGGCGCGACGCCGAACCAAAGTCGATTTGTGAACTCTGGCGCGAACGGGGCACAACGTTGACTGTGTCGCTCCCAGCCGCCCAAGTCGGGGCGAACGGCTGTCCGGACGTTCGGTGCTGCTCGATCAGCGCCAGGAACTCGGCATGATCGATGTTCCAGGTCTGGACCAGGGTGCGGCTGAAGCCGGTTGCGATCCATGGCGCGACCGCCCGTAAGCGGTTTAGCGCTTCTGGCGCGTCCAATACATGGATCGGCAGGATCACGGCGTGTGCGTCGCGGTTCCAGATCGCGAGCTGGTACCAGTATATGGTCTGTTCACCATACGCCCATACCAACTGATCGATGTCCTGATACAGGAGCACGTTGTTGAGCGGGTAATAGATGCGCGGCCCGACGACGACGAAGGGGATCACGGCGAAGGGATCGGTGTCGACGATTGGTCCGCCGACCGCGTACGTCCGCAGATCGTGGACCATACGTTGGCGTCTCCGCCAGCGCTGCCCCGCTCGGAACAGGCACCAGCCGAGCGGAGCGGCCACCAGGAACAGCCCGATGCCCACGATAACTGGCTCGTCTTCCTCAAGAAGCCCCATGAACAGGAAAAGGCTTCCGAACAAGACACCGGGGATCGCGAGGCCGATCGTCAGGGGCGAGTGGTGCATGTCCCGCCATAGACGAGGCAGACCCACGCGGATCGCCAGCCAAGGCAATGTGGCGCCGATCAGGATCGCTCCCGCGATCATCATCTCTACGTTGGTGTCGTCACCCTCGAACAAACCGCCGGCAATCATAAGACTGCCAACCAGCCAAGGTGGTGTTAGCAGCACGATCCATAGAATGCGAAGTCTGCGCCCCGTTCTCGACGTCTTAAACACGGACGCCTCCGCGATTGGGCTCGAGCGATTGCACCTGGGCCACGAAGGGCGCCAACGCGCCCCGCCGCAGCACGTTAAGGGGCGACGGCCTGGCATTGGCGTCGAACATGAATCCGTCCGCCTCCGTGCAGTCGCTGGGTAGCGGCACCGGAAAATCCGCCGCAATCGCCGCACGGATTCGGGCGTAGCCGAGCGGCCGATCGGCAGAATTGGGTACGATCAACAAGACGCGGCGCGGGTCAATGGCGCTGGCGACGCGCATGACTTCCCAGCGCGTGCCGGCGCTAGTTTCCGGCTGCAGCACGACGGCGGCGGCCCGGATGAGCAATTCATCAACCTTCGCCTGCCATTCCTCGTCGCCCACGTACATGCGGGCCGCCCCGAGCGTGGCGAATTTTTCGCCCGGCGCCCCAATGGCGACGAACGGGCCGATCTCACGGAGGCCCCGTGCGAGAGTCTCTTCGGTCGGATCGCTTGATATCAGAGACTCGATCGCCCGCCCGCCGTGGCGAAGACCGAGCGGCATGCCACTCTGCAATCGTTCATCGGCGCGGAATGGCCGCAGGTAAACGACGGGCGGGCGTGAGTCGGCCGCAAGTACTTCGGCCGCATCGCGCGTCCTCAGCTTGCGGCCGCGCTTTACCATCCAAAACGAGAGGGTAACGGCGAGCGCGATCAACAGGAGATCGACCGGTCTGGGATCGTCGCCCAGATAGAAGATCGAGAACCAGGCTTGGGCGAGCGCCGCGAGCGGCGGCACCGCCGCGCCGACGAGCAGCAGCAGGCCGAGCGGCCGCGATCGGAACGGTTGGTGGACGACGTTGGTGGGCGGCGGTGCGGCGGGCGGCAGTTCGTCGCTCATGATGCGGAATCTACTTCCGGCCGCCCTGCTCGATCCACGCCTGCGAAAACGACGGCTGGAGCGTTGCGCTGGGGCCGTCCCCCCAAAGGTCGAGACAGGCGAGTGCACGCTCGAAGAACCACACGCCATCTCCGCCCTCGCCGGGCTCCGGCACGATGATCCGGTGCTTTCGTTCACGCAGCTCGTCGAGGCTCAACCAACGAAATTCGCTTCCGGCCATGTCGCTTCCCGTCGCGACCACGGCATTCGTTGCCTGCAGCAGAAAACACGCACTTACGATCGCCGGTATGGTGTCGTCATAGCGGACCGAATAGGCGTGAAAGATGCCGAGCGGTCGCACGTTCAACGCCTCGCCTGCTTCCTCGCGGATTTCGCGAAGGACGGCATCGACCAGGGTCTCGCCCTGATCGACGAGACCTGCGACGACCTCCAGAGCGGGGCCTCGTTTCGGGTGCCTGAGCAACAAAAACTGGCGCGACGGATCGACGATGAAGGCGCACACCGAGACCGGGAAGAGCGCGAACTCGCGTCCCGCCGAATCGACGATGGTCGGGTGGCGCGCCAATCGGGTTTCGCCGCGGCGCCTCAGCCCGCCGGTGCCTTCTGTTCGCCGCGGACGAGCTTGCCCGGGAACGTGCCGGTCACCTGCCCGCCGCGGAACGTGACCTTGCCCGAGAGCACCGTCGCTTCGTAGCCCTCGGCCTTCTGCGAGAGGCGCATCGCGCCCCCGGGCAGGTCGTGGGTGGCGCGCGCTGCCCGCAATGTCAGCCGGTCGTAGTCGATGACGTTGAGGTCGGCCTTGTAGCCGGGCTTCACGAGGCCGCGGTCGTGAAAGCCGATGATACCGGCATTGCGGCTCGTCAGCGCCCGCACCACCCACGGTATCGGCATCCGCTCGCCCTGGCGATCGCGGGTCCAATAGGTGAGCAAGAATGTGGGCATGCTCGAATCGCAGATGCGCCCCAGGTGCGCGCCGGCATCGCCGAGGCCGATCACCGCCTCGTCGCGCCGCAGCATGTCGAGAACGACGTCCAGGTTGTGCGCCGCGAAGTTGCGCGCCGGGTGATAGAGAATCCCGTTGCCGTCGTGTTCGAGGAGCGTGTCGTAGGCCACTTCGAGCGCGCTCCGCCCGGTGCGCTTGCCGATATGGTCGAGGCGGTCCTCGATCCGCGGTGAATAGTTGGGCGGATCACCCATCGGGTACTGCGCCTCGACCATGCGCGCCATGGTCATGACGCGAACCTCCTTGGGTTCGGCCTGGGGCGCCTCGGCCAGGAGCTTGGCGCGCAGCTCCGGGGATTTCATGCGCGCCACGCGCTCCGCCAGACTCAGACGCGCGATCGCCTTGTAGCTCGGGCAGTAGCTGAACGGATGCGAGGTGAGTTCGAGCCCGAACAACACGCCGACCGGTCGGGCCACGACCTGCCCATACATCCGGGCGCCGTCCTTCTTCGCCGCGGCCGCCGCTTCGGCGAGTTCGCGCCATTGATTGGGCCGATCCTTGGCCTGCAGCATCGGGAAATGCACCGGCCGGCCGCTCGCCTTCGCGATGCGGGTCAGCATCGCGAACTCGGGCGAATAGCCGAGCGAGGTGTCGAGGTCGCTCGCCGACATGAAACTGCCCTGGCCGAGATCTTTCAGCGCGAGCGCAATCGCCATCAACTCGTCTTCGCCCGCCGTGGTCGAGGGGACGACATCGCCCGTGCCCGAGCGATGGCCGACGGCGCGCGAGGTCGAGAAGCCCATGCCGCCCGCCGCGACGCCTTCCTTGACGATCGCCGCCATGCGTTTGATGTCGTCGGGCGAGGCCGGCTCACGCCGCTCGCCGCGCCGGCCCATGACGAAGATGCGCACCGGCACGTGCGGCACCATGGTCGCGAAGTCGACGTCGACGCGACGGGTCTCCAGGGCATCGAGGTATTCCGGGAACGTCGTCCAATTCCACTTCAGGCCGAGGTTGAGCGCGGCCGCCGGGATGTCTTCGACCCCCTCCATGACATCGACCATGATGGCGCGATGCTCGGGCAGGCTGGGCGCGAAGCCGACGCCGCAGTTGCCCATGAGGATCGTCGTGACGCCATGGTCCGAGGACGGTGTCATGCGCTGATCCCACATCACCTGGCCGTCGAAGTGGGTATGGATGTCGACGAACCCGGGCGTGACGAGTTTGCCTTTGGCGGCGATCTCCTCGCGGCCCGCATCGGACACTTTGCCGACGGCGGCGATACGGTCGCCCTGGATCGCGACGTCGCCTTCGAACGTCGCATTACCGCTGCCGTCCGCGATGGTGCCGCCGCGGATCACGAGATCGTATTTCGCCATGGTCTACTCCTGTTGGGCGCGGATCACCGGCGCGCCAGAGCCAGTGTGCGCCTCGGTTCGGGGCAGGGCAACCGGAGCCGCTTCAGGCTTGAGCGTTGCGGGAGGGATAACCCCAGCTATTGATGAGACGCCGGTAGATCGAAACCGTCGGCCGCGCCTTTGAGGCGCCCCTCGGCGGCGAGCTGCGCCCAGATTTTTTCGGCAACGCGAGCCCCCTCGGAGATCACCTGGCGTTCGTCGTCAACGATAAGCGCTCCGTCGAAGACCTGAAAACGCCCGTCGGTGGCGACGTGGCGCACGCTCAGGCCGTTGGCATAGAGCAGATGGTGCAGCGGGTCTGGCGGCAACGCGCCGGCGCCGACCAGGAATCCGGCGAGATCGATCACGGCGAAGTCGGCCCGGGCGCCCGGGGCGAGCCGGCCGAGGTCCGGTCGTCCGAGCGCGTCGGCCGCGACGATCGTTGCGCCCGCGAGCGCGTCCCACACGGTGGGTGCGATCACCGGCCCCGGATGGCGGCCCGATACCAGGCCGGCGCGGATGCGCCCGCCGATCACCGCGAGCTTCAGGTTCTCGAGGTAGTCGTTGGAATGGGTGTCGATGCCGATATTGACCAGGAGCCCCGCCCCGAGCGCTTCCGGGTACGGTTGGCTCGTCCGGCTGGCGCCGCCCGCCGAAGGGCAATGCACGTAAACCACCCCGTGACGGCGCAGGATGGCCGGATCGCTCGTCCAATCGAGCGCCATCATGTGGGCGCCGAACACCGGCATGTCGAGGAGACCCAAGTGTTCGAGCCAGGCTGCGGGCGTCATCTGCCAAAGTCGCCGCACAGCGGCGGTTTCCGACTCGCCCTGGGCCAAATGAAGGTGGAGTCCGGTGCCCAGCTCGAGGGCGGCCGCGCGCAGTGCCGCCATCGTCTTCGGCGTGTGCGTGTCGGTGGCGTGGGGCGACATCATAGGCCGCAGCCGTCCGTCACCCGCGTTCATGTGGCGGCGGCCGAAATCCAGGTTGGCCGCAATTTCTCGAAGCGTGTCTGCCTCCGAGGCGAACAGCACCGCATCGTCGGTGCGGGCCCAGATCGCATCGACCCGCGGCGTCGCCGGGATCATCGCACCGGGATAGCCGCGCACGCCCCAACGTTTGGCGATGCGCACGTAGGACTCGGCCTGGCGCAACGTCTGGCTCATCTCGAGTTGCGTGGTGCAGCCCGAGCGCAGGATTTCGGCCAGGTTGTAGGCGGTGAGCGCATCGAGGTCGTCGTCATCGAGGGCGGCGACGAGGCCCGCCGAACGCCGCGCCGAGCGCCCACCTTCGATCAAGCCCCGCGTCGGCGTCGCACTCGCCACGTGCGTATGCCCCGAGACGAATCCGGGCACGATCAACGCCTCGGGCACCGCGACCACCGGCCAGTCGCCGACGTAGCGGCCCTCGACGATCGCTTTGATTACCCCGGAATCGACGATCAAATGGGCGTTGCGCCGCAGCGTGAGTCGGCGGCCCTCGGCCGCGACGATCCATCCGCCCTGGACGACGTACTGCGAGGCGCGCGGCGTCATGCCGGCCGACGTCGACGCACGATCGGGCGTGCGCCGCGCCGCGTCCGCTTCTTCTTGGACGGGCTGGCCGATTTGGCGAACTCCGCGCTCCAGTCGAGCCACCGGGCGAGCGCGGCCTTGGTTTTCAATCCGGCCGGGGCGACGTAGACGAATCCCGTCATCGGCCGGCCGGTGAAATCCATCGCGCGCACGTGGGGCTTGGTGAGGGCCGCGTCGTAGCGTTCCGGCCCGACCCGGGCACAGAGGTCGTTGCCCACGATGCCGCAGCACATCTTGCCGTGCAGCATGAAGCAGAGTCCGCCGAACATCCGGCGTTCGCTCACGCCGGATCGGCGGGCAAAGTGGGCGCGAATGCGTGCGGAGAGTCGTTCGTCGTAGGCCATCGGCCGGCAGTGTAGCAGCCGGTCACGACGAAGGGGCCGGCCAGATGCGGCGCGGCCCCCTGGTTCGTGCGAGGCTTAGCTCGTTGGCGCCGTGCGGGCGAGGTTCTCCACCTTGCCGGCGAGTTCCTTCATCAACGGTGCGACCTTTTCGAGCGAGATGGCCATCGCCGCCTTCTCGACCGGCATCTGGCAGTCGCCGCCGTACTCGTTGAGCACGGTGCTCGACAGCTTGATGATCGCGACGTAGCGCTCCTGGCCGGGGATGACCGACTCGGTCATGGGCTTCAGGTATTCGGTCTGGAGCCGGACCGCGATCTTCTCGTAGGCCGGCCAATAGCCGGCGGTCACCGCGCCGTGGCGGGCGCCGAGCGTCCGCTCCTCTTCGGCCAGGGCCTGGCGGGTGCCCTCGAGTTCCGTCCGCTGGCGGGCGATGGCGCGCCGGGCGCCCTCGGCCGTGCGGCGATAGTTCTCGAGATCGCTGAGCACGCCGGTGTAGGCGCGTGCCCAGGGACCGGATTTGCACTGGGCGGCCTTTTCGGTGGCGCTGCGATAGGTCTCTTCCACCGCGCGATGGTCGGCGGCCGACGCGCGCATGGCGAGCTGGGCCTCCACGATCGATTGACGGAGCGCGGACAGGTCTTGTTTACCGAACGCAAGGGTAAGCGTGGGGGCGGCGAAGGCGATGGCCAGGGCTGCACCGGTGCACAGAAGCGTCTTTTTCATGATGACCCCTCCCGAGGTGTTTGACGCTGGCACCCTAGGGACGGATTGGGGCCGAAATTTCGCGCGATCATGGCGTAATCGTGATTTTTTTCATGCGCCCCGAAATGCATCGTCCGCTGGTGTTCGTCGAGAGCACCGCAGGTCCTTTGGCCGGCACCCCGACCCGTCTACCGACCCCGATGCGTCACGGGCGCGAAAGCCCCATTGTCGCCGTCATCACCGATGTATGATTCGGCCGGTGAGCGTCAGGGACCTCAGCGAAACCAAGCCGAGTTGGCGACGCGGCCTCGGGGTCTATCTCGAGCGGCCGGTGCTGGCGATCATCTTTCTCGGGTTCTCCGCCGGCATTCCACTGGCCCTCACCGGCCAGACCCTGTCGGTGTGGATGAAAGAAGCCGGCGTGTCGCTAACGACCATCGGCCTCTTCGCCCTGGTTGGAACGCCCTACGTGTTCAAGTTCCTCTGGGCGCCATTGATCGATGCGACGCGCGTGCCCTTGCTCGGTTGCTGGCTCGGTCGCCGCCGCGGCTGGCTGGTGGCGACGCAACTGCTGTTGATCGCTGCGATCGTCGGCCTCGGCGCCGTCGATCCGGTCGCCGAGCCGGTCCTGACCGTGATGCTGGCCCTCCTCGTGGCGTTCGCTTCGGCGAGCCAGGACATCGTCATCGACGCGTTTCGCGTCGAGTATCTCGCGGAGCATCAACAGGCGGCTGGCGTGGCGACGTACTCCGCCGGCTATCGTGTGGCCATGCTGGTTTCGACCGCTGGCATGTTCGAGATCGTCAGCTATTTTCAAGATAGCGGTCTTGCCGGGAACGCGGGTTGGGCGTTCGGCTACCTCGTCATGGCGGCCTTCGTCGTCATTGGCATCTTTACCGTCTTCTCACTGCCCGAACCGCCGCCGCCAACCATCGCCGACGCGAGTCCGTCCATCGGTCAACGCCTCAGCAATGCCGTATGGGCACCGTTTGCCGAGTTCCTGTCGCGGGACGGTTGGCTCGCAATCCTCTTGTTCGTTACGCTGTTCAAGTTCGGCGATGCGTTCGCCGGAATCATGACCGCGCCGTTCGTGCTCGACATCGGGTTCGACAAGACCGACTACGGGCGTATCGTCAAAGTGTTCGGCCTGTTCGCGACGATGGTCGGGGCCCTCCTCGGTGGATGGGCTGTCGCCGCCTTGGGCACGCGCGCGAGTCTCTGGATCGCAGCGATTGTCCAGGCGCTCTCGAATCTGATGTTCGTCGCGCTGGCCTACGTCGGCGCCGACTACACCATGCTGGTGGCGACGATCGCGGTCGAGAACTCGACCGGGAGCTTCGGTTCGATCGTGTTCGTCGCCTATCTCGCCGGCCTGTGCCGTGATCGTGCCTTCACGGCAACCCAATACGCACTGCTCTCGGCGCTCGCCGCCGTGGGTCGGACGATCCTTTCGTCTTCGGCCGGTGTTTTCGCGGAGGGGTTGGGCTGGCCTTTGTTCTTCGTGCTCACGACCGCAGCGGCGATCCCGGGCATTCTTTTCCTCGCCTGGATCAGCCGCCAGCGGCTCGGGTTCGTGGCCGCCGACCCGGCGACACCCCGCCCCTGAACGCCCGCTTTCCGGCGACACGCCGCCGGCAAATCTGCTAGAGAGGCGGGGTCCTCCGGGGGGAGTTCATTATGCATCTGGAATTTTGGTACGCGCTGCTCGTCTTCTTGCACGCGCTTCTCTTCGTCTATTGGCTTGGTGGCGATCTCGGCGTGTTTTACGCCAGTCGCTTCCGCAACAACTCGGCGTACGACATCAAGACGCGGCAGGTGGTCGGTAAGATCACCGCCGACATCGACATGGCACCACGCACGACGCTCGTGCTGATGCTGCCGGTCGGCTTTTCGGTGGCCGTGGCCAGCAACCGCATCGCCATGGATGCCCTGTGGCTGATCCCGTTGTGGGTCGGGTCGCTCGCCTGGCTGGCGTTGGTGTGGTGGCTCCACATCGAGAAGGACACGGCCAAGAAACAGCCGTGGGCCAAGAACGATCTTCGCTTGCGCCTGCTGTTGCTGGCCGTGCTTACCGTCTTGGGTGTCTACAGTTTGGCGACGCGCGAGCCGATCGCCGACGGCTGGTTGGCCATCAAGGTGCTGATCTTCGCTGCCTGCATCTTCTGCGGCTACATGATCCGGGTCACCGGTCGGCCGTTCTTCGAAGCGACGCAGCGCATGAACAAAGAGGGTCCCTCGCCCGAATTGGACGCCATCCTGCGCGCCACCGCGAGCAAGCCGCGGCTCTGGGTGAAGTTCATCTGGGGCTTCGTGGCGCTCGCCGCGTTCATCGGGTTGTGGAAGCCCATTCTCTGACGCGATAGCCGGGTGAGGTCGGCCTCACCCGGCGTTGTTCCGGGGGCCCAAGCCCCCTAGGATTTGGGCCGGGGTTGCAAGGGGCCGTTCCATGGACTGGCAAGTTTTTTGGATATTCATCCACGTCGCCCTGCTCGTGTACTGGCTCGGCGCCGATATCTCGGTGTTTCTCACCTCGCTCCGCGTCAAGAACGCCAACTACTCGAAAGAGACGCGGATGGCGCTCGTCAAGGTGCTGAATTTCGTCAACTGGTTTCCGAGCGGCGCCAACATGTTCATGCTGCCGGTGGGCCTGATGCTTGCCGACGGCCTCGGCCATTCGCCGGTCACCGGCTGGTGGTTGGTCCTGGTGTGGGTCGCGGCGTTCGCCTGGCTGCGCCTGATCTGGGTCGCCGGCAACAAGCGCGGCACGCCCGAGGGCAAGCGCCTGTCGACGATCGATCTCTACCTGCGCTACGCCCTCATCGCGTTGCTGGTCGTCGTCGGCGTGATGTCGCTCGCGACCGGCGAACCGTTCACGGCCGCCTGGCTCGCCGTAAAGCTCCTGCTGTTCGCCTACGTGCTCTGCATGGGCCTCGGGATCCGGTTCTCGTTCGCCAACTTCGGCCCGACCTTCGGCCGCATCATGGCGCAGGGTTCGACCCCGGAACTCGAGAAGGAGATCACGCGCCTCACCTACGCGGTGAAGCCGTGGGTGCTGCTCTTGTGGGGTGGGCTCGTGGTGATGGGCTACATCGGCATCGCCCAGCCGCAATTCTGACGGGGACGACCATGGACTGGCAAAGCGTCTTGAAACTGCTCCACGTCGTCACCTTCGTCTATTGGGTGGGCGCGGATCTCGGCGTCTTCTACTCGGCGCGACTCATTATCAACAACCCACAGTATTCGGTTGCCACGCGGCAGGTGCTGCTGCACAACCTCGGGATCATCGACATGATCCCGCGCTACATGCTGCTCCTGACCTTCCCGGTCGGCGCGCAACTGGCGGCGGGGCTCGATGCCTCGCCTCTCACGGGCGGATGGCTATGGCTGATCTGGATCGCGTCGATCGCGTGGATCGTCTTCGTGACCATCATTCACCAGCGCGAAGGCCAGCCGATTGCAAAAACCATGGCGCGTATCGACCTGATGTTGCGTTATGCGTTCCTCGCGTTTCTCGTCGTCACGGCGATCATGACCATCGCCGGCGGCGGCTTCTACAAATACGAGTGGATCGGCTGGAAGGTGCTGGGCTTCGCCGCGGCGGTGTCGTGCGGCATCGGCATTCGCCTGTCGTTCACGCCGTTCATCGTCGGCTTCGGTCGCCTGGTCAAAGAAGGCTCGAACCCCGAGGTCGAGGGCCTGCTGCGCAAAGGTCTCAACGGCGCGGTTCCCTGGGTGCTCGGCATTTGGGTGTTCGCGGCGATCGTCGCCTTCATCGGGCTCAGCCACGAACGCCTGTTCGGCACCTGACCGGCTAGCGGCGTCGCGCCAGCACCTTGATTCCCGGCTTCCAGTTGAACAACCGTCGTTCGACGGGCAGGCCGTGCTTGGCCAGGAGCTGGGCCAAGGCGCGGTAGGTGAAGTAGAGGCAATGCGAGGGTGGCGCGAAGGCGTCCCAGTCTTTCAGCATCTTCGGCCGTCGCCAATGGCCGATGTCCGGCGTCGTGAGAAAGAGGATCGCGCCCGGTGCGAGGCAGCGCGCCAACGCAGCGACGAACCCGTTCACGTCGGTGACGTGTTCGATCACCTCCGAGCAATAGGCGGCATCGAAGCTCGCGCCCGACCAGACCGCGGCGAACGCTTCGATCGTGCCGAGAAAGTAGTCGTTGGACGGGTAGGTGCGACGCGCATAGTCGACCGAAACGGGATCGATCTCGACTCCGGTCGCCGTGAACCCTTCGCGACGCGCGGCCTCGACCATGAAGCCGCCGCTCGATCCGACGTCGAGGAGCGTCAAGCCGGGCCGCGCGCCCATCGCCCGAAACAGCGTGCGGGCCCGTCGCCGGGACCGGCGGAGTTTTTTCTCTGCCTTGGCGAAATACCCGGCCGTGGCGCCTTGATACGCGTCGCGATACAGGCGGGCGACCTCCTCCGCCGTCGGCAGGTGCTCCATGGCCACCAGCCCGCACGTCAGACACTCGCGGAGGGCGTGCCCGCATTCCGGGGCATAGGGTCGACGTTCGGATGATCCGCAGGACGGGCACTGGCTGGACACGGCCCCACGTTCGGTCATGGCGGTATCCGAATCAAGCGACGGACTTGAGTTGATCGAGAGCTCTCCCTAGGTTGCGGGGCGGAATCGTCGATTGCGACGGAAGGTTGGCTTGGTGCCTCTGCCGTGCGCCGGTACAATCGTGACCGGCCAAAGGGGGGCCGAGCGTTGGGTCAGGAGAGAAGCGGACGTGCTGTCATCTGACGGCCGGCTGGAAGTCAGGCTCGCCGCGGGCGCCGATGACGTGCGCGCGGCGCAGGCACTGCGCTATCGCGTCTTCTATGACGAGATGGGTGCGGAGCCGACGCCGGCGATGGCCAAGGCGCGCCTCGACTTCGATCGTTTCGATTCGATCTGCGACCATATGTTGGTGATCGACCACAGCCGACCCAAGGAAGACGCCGTGGTCGGGACGTACCGCCTGCTGCGATCGGACGTCGAGGCCAAGGCCGGCTGCGGCTACTACTCGGCCGACGAATACGACCTGTCCCCGATCATCCGCCAGCTACAGAAGCACAACGGTTGCGAGGTCGGACGCTCGTGCGTCCACCGCGAACACCGCAACAACGTGACCATCCAATTCCTGTGGCGCGGCCTGGCGCGTTACTACCTCGACCACAACACGACCCGGATCTTCGGGTGCGCCAGCTTCTTCGGTACCGACCCCAGCGTTCACGCCCTGCCGCTCTCCTACCTTCACCACTATCACCTGGCACCGGCCGACGCCCGGGTGCGGGCGGTGCCCGGCCGTTACCAACGCATGGACTATCTGTCCAAGGACGAAATCGACGTGCGCGCGGCGATTCGTGCCGTGCCGCCGCTGATCCGGGCGTATCTGCGGCTGGGCGGCGTGTGCGGCGACGGCGCGGTCATCGATCGGCAATTCCGGACGACGGACGTGTTCGTCGCGCTGTTCATGGAAGACGTGCCGGAGAAGTATCACGACTTCTACGAGCGGGAAGTTGCCCAGGCTTCCTGACCGATCGGCCTCCGACCGCGCCGACAGATAACCTCCGATGAGTGTCTCCCCCATCGACGATCCGCTCGGCGAGTCGGCCTCGCCGATGATGGCGCAGTACCTGGCGATCAAGCGCGAACAGGCCGACTACCTGCTGTTCTATCGCATGGGCGACTTCTACGAACTGTTCTTCGACGATGCCGCCAAGGCCGCAAAAGCTCTGGGCATCGCCCTGACCAAGCGCGGTCGCCACGCCGGTGAAGAGATTCCGATGTGCGGCGTCCCGGTGCATGCCGCCGACAATTACCTCGCCAAGCTCATTCGCCAGGGTTTCAAGGTGGCCGTCTGCGAGCAGGTCGAAGACCCGGCCGAGGCCAAGAAGCGCGGCAGCAAAGCCGTGGTTCGGCGCGAGGTCGTGCGTCTGGTCACACCGGGCACGCTGACCGAAGAAACGCTGCTCGACTCGCGACGCAACAACTATCTCGCTGCCGTGGCGCGGGCGGCCAACCGCACGAGCCTGGCCTGGCTCGACATGTCGACCGGCGAGTTCTTCGTGCAGGAGGTCGACGCCGGCACGCTGGAGACCGAACTCGCACGCGTGGCGCCGGGCGAATTACTGGTGTCCGAAGCGCCTGACGCGGGGATCGAGCAGGCGCTGACGTCGTTCGGCGGTACTGAAACCCGCCTGCCGCGGGGCGTGATCGACAGCACCAAAGGGGAACGGCGCCTGAAGGAGGTCTTCGGCGTCGCCGCCTTGGATGCGTTCGGCGACTTTTCGCGAGCCGACCTCGCGGCTTGCGGCGCGTTGATCGACTACGTCGATCTCACCCAGCGTGGACGGCTGCCGGCGCTTCGTCCACCCCGGCGCCACGAGGCGAGCGGAACGATGATCATCGATGCCGCGACACGGCGAAACCTCGAGATCACCGAGAGCCTTCAAGGCGGTATCGAGGGCAGCCTGCTGTCGGCGATCGACCGCACGGTGACGAGCGGCGGGGCGCGGCTGTTGGCCGCCCGGTTGAAGGCGCCGCTTACCGATCCGGTCGCCATTGCCGACCGCCTGGATGGGGTCGAGTTCTTTGTCGCTGCATCCGGCGCCAGGGCCGAGGTGCGTGATCGCCTGCGCCGCGCGCCGGACATCGAACGGGCCCTCGCCCGCCTTTCGCTCAATCGCGCGGGGCCACGCGATTTGGCGGCCGTCCGCCTCGGACTCGACGTTGGCACCGCGTTGCGCCAACTCGTGCAGCCGCCCGAGAGCCACCCGCTCGCTGTTCAACTCGTGGCACTCGGCGCCCACGACCGGCTGGTCGGCCTTTTGGCTGGCGCGTTGGCGACCGAGCTGCCCCTGTTGGCGCGCGATGGCGGCTTCATCACGCCGGGTTTTCGTTCTGATCTCGACGAACTCCGGGCCCTGCGGGACGGGAGCCGACGACTGATCGCCGAACTCCAGCAGCGCTATGTCGAGCAGACGGGGATTGCGAGCCTCAAGGTCCGGCACAACAATGTGCTCGGGTATTTCGTCGAAATCACCGTCACCAATCTGTCCAAGCTCGACCGCGAACTACCCGAGGAAATCCGTCGCACGTTCATTCACCGCCAAACGTTGGCCAACGTCGTCCGCTACACGACGGTCGAGTTGGGCGAACTCGAGGGCAAGATCACCAGCGCCGCCGACCGTGCTTTGGCGCTCGAGCTTGCCCTGTTCGACGAACTCGCACGAGCCGTGCTCGGCGAGGCCGACGGTATCGCACTAGCGGCCGAGGCGATCGCGGCGTTCGACGTTGCTACAGCGCTCGCCGACCTCGCCGTCGAGCAGACCTACGTGCGGCCCACCGTCGATCGCTCCCTTGCCTTCGAGGTGGTCGAGGGACGCCACCCCGTGGTCGAAGCGGCGTTGCAGGCGGGACGCGCGAAGGCGTTCGTTGCCAACAACTGTGACTTGGGGCCCGATCACCGGCTGTGGCTGGTAACGGGTCCCAACATGGCCGGCAAAAGCACCTACCTGCGCCAGAATGCGTTGGTCGCCGTGTTGGCGCAAATGGGTGCGTTCGTGCCTGCCGCCAAGGCGCATCTCGGCGTCGTCGATCGGTTGTTCAGCCGGGTCGGGGCCTCCGACGATCTCGCCCGTGGGCGATCGACGTTCATGGTGGAAATGGTCGAAACCGCGGCGATCCTGCACCGCGCGGGCGAGCGCTCGCTGGTCATTCTCGATGAGATCGGTCGTGGGACGGCGACGTTCGATGGCTTGTCGATCGCCTGGGCGACGGTCGAACACTTGCACGGCGTCAACCGCTGCCGCGGCCTGTTCGCAACGCACTACCACGAACTTACCTTGCTCGCATCGAGACTCACGCGCCTCGCCAATCACACGATGCAAATCAAGGAGTGGGAAGGGAACGTCGTATTCCTTCACCGGGTCGTGCCGGGGGTGGCCGATCGATCCTATGGCATTGCCGTCGCAAAACTGGCCGGGCTTCCGCCCGAGGTGCTCAAGCGCGCCACGGCAGTCCTGGCGACGCTGGAGCAGGGCGAACAGTCCGGGGCGATCGCGCGGCTGACCCAGGAGCTGCCGTTGTTCGCCTCGGCCCGGCGGCCCGAGACTGCGTCGCCGCCGCCCGCCCTTGCCGCGTTGGCGGCGCTCGATCCCGATGCCCTATCGCCCAAAGAGGCCCTCGAAGCGCTCTATCGTCTCAAAGCCCTGATCGATTCGTCGAAGGCCTGATGCCGTTGCATGGGTCACATGCGCCCGCGATGGTTGTAATTCGGCCAGCGCTCTGCGATGCCTTTCTCCCCGCTCGTCGTCTCGCCTATGCCTGAGTCTTCGATCTCTCGAACCACGGCGTACCTGTTGTTGATCGTCGCGATGGCGATTGCGGCGGGTAACCCCGTCGTCGGCCGCGCCGTGATCGAAGACGTGCCCCCAATGGCGCTGACGTTCTGGCGATTCGTTGCTGCGGCGATTGCGTTGCTCCCCTTCGGCGCGGCGGCCATGTGGCGGGATCGGGCGCTGTTGCGGCGTCACGCCCCGCTAATCGGTGTGTTGGGTGTCCTCGGCGTCGGGGTCTACAACGCGTTCCTCTATCTCGGCGTTCAAACGACCACGGCGATCAACGCCTCGCTGATCGTCGGCGCAGTTCCCGTCGCCGCAGCGCTTCTCACGGTGGTCATGTTGCGCGAGACCCCGCACTGGCGTCGCGCCGTCGGCGTGGCACTCGGTTTCCTTGGGATCGTCGTGACCATCGCGCGAGGCGACCTTTCGGTCGTTCTCGATCTGGCTTTCGTACTCGGTGATCTGCTCATGCTGATCTCCGCCCTCGGGTTCGCCTCCTACTCCGTGCTTCTGCGCAAGCTACCGCGAGGTCTTCACCCCGTCGGGTTCATGCTGATCATCGATCTCGTCGCCCTCGCGGGGACTACACCGTTCTATGCGGCCGAGGTCGCCATGGGCCATCGTTTCGACGTCACGCCGGATGTGATCGGGGCGATCCTCTACGTCGGGGTCATGGCGACGGCCGTGTCGTTCAGCCTCTACAACGTCGGGGTCGCGGCAGTCGGCTCGCCGACAGCATCGCAATTCGTCTACCTCGCTCCGGTGTTCACATCGTTGATGGCCGTGGTCTTCCTCGGCGAGAACCTGCGCCTCTATCATGGCGCGGGGATCGCACTGATTTTCGCCGGCATCTACCTGTCGACCACGGCCGATCGGCGCCAATCGGCGAACCGCGAGACGACCGGCCCATGATCTCGGCCTCGGGCTGGCGCACCGTCTTCCTGTCGCCCCATGCGTTCATCGTCTATTCGGTGCTGCTCGGTTCGGCCAACAACGTGATCGGGCGCGCGATCGTCGACGAAATGCCCCCGTTCACGTTGTCGGCGATTCGCTTTCTCACGGCTGTCATTGCACTGGTCCCCCTTGCCCTGCCGGCTCTGATGCGACAGCGCGAGGTGTTCCTCCGGCACTGGAAGTTCATGGTCGTGATGTCGGTCCTCGGCATCAGCGTCTACAACCCCGCGGTCTATTACGCCTTGCGTACGACGACCGCGGTCAACGCGTCGCTTCTGAGCGCGTCCATGCCGGTCATCTGTCTGCTGTTGTCCTGGCTGTTTTTTCGCGAACGAGCGACCTGGCTGCGCGGGCTCGGCATCGTCGTCAGTCTCGTGGGCGTGTTGGCGACGGTGACGCGAGGTGACCCGGCGCTCTTGATCTCGCTGCAAATCAACGAGGGCGATCTTCTCGTCCTCGTCGGGCTTCTCTCCTGGTGCGTTTTCACGGTCAATCTGCGCCGCTTACCCGCGGGCCTCGATCCATTCGCGTTCATGCAGGTGACAATGGTCATCGGCCTCCTCGCCATGTCGCCCCTGGTTGTTCTCGAACTCGAGAATGGGCCGACGCCAAATTTCAGTACCGACAACATCGTGGCCGTGCTCTATCTCGGGATCGGCGTCGCGGTCGGGGCGTATTACTGCTGGAACCGCGGGGTGGCCGGGGTCGGTGCGACCGTAGCGGCGCAATACGCGTATTTGAGTCCGATCTACGCCAGCCTTTTGGCGGTCATCTTCCTCGGCGAGGCGGTTCACGGTTTTCACCTGGTTTCGATCGTCTTGATCTTCCTGGGAATTTTCCTGTCCACGCGCCCGGCCGCCGAATCGAAAACCGCGGTGCCATGAGCGAGCCGCTTCCAGGGCTCCGGCGGTGGATCGTCAACCCTTACGTCGTGCTGACCCTGAGCATGCTTGTCGGTTCGGGAACGTTGGTCGTGGGACGCGGCGCCGTCGGGGAGATTCCGCCCATAGCGCTCACCTTCTGGCGTTGGGCTGTCGCCGTGGCCGTCCTGATTCCGATCGGGATAGGCCCATTGCTGAGGCAACGCCGCGTACTTTTGCGGCATTGGCTTTTGCTGCTCGGCATGGGGGCCACCGCCTGTTCGTCGCATCACGTATTTTTGTTCTATGGCTTGGAGAGCACGACCGCGATCAACGCCTCGATTCAGATCGGTGGGATGCCGGTGGCCACGGTCGCCCTGGCCGTGTTGCTCACGCGCGAGCGCGTCGATTGGCGAGTTCTCGCCGGCATGGCGCTCGGCTTCGCTGGGGTGGGCCTAGTCATTGCGCGCGGCGACCCAGCCGCCCTCCTGCGGCTCGAAATCAACACCGGAGATGCGCTCGTCATGGCGGCTGTTTGGTCCTGGGCTGCCTATTGCGTGATGCTCGGTCGGCTTCCCCATGGCATTGACGGCCGCGGCCTGCTGCTGGCAATGGCTGTGATCGGCCTCGTGATCCTGACGCCGTTGTACATCGCGGAGTTGGCGAGCGGTGACCACATGGTGATCTCGACGGCGACCGTCCTCTCCATTCTCTATGTCGGAATTTTCCCGTCCGTGATCGGCAACATGCTCTGGCAATACGGCGTGCGGTTGCTCGGACCGTCACGGGCGAGTCAGTTCACCTATCTCGGCCCGATCTTCAGCGCGACATGGGCGTTCGCCCTGTTGGATGAAACGCTTGCTCCCTACCATGCGGCGCTGCTGCTCATATTTCTCGGCATTTATCTCGCGACACGGGCTCCCCGTCGGGCGGTGGAGTGATGGTCGGACGCTGGAATCCCTATCTCGTCCTCGTGCTCGCGATGCTCGCGGGCTCGGCGAACCAAGTGGTTGGGCGCAGCGCGGTCGGAGAGATCCCGCCGATCACGCTGGCTCTCGCGCGATGGTCGGTCGCCTTGCTCGTGTTGCTGCCACTTGCCGGCGGGGCGCTGTGGCGGGCGCGCCGATCGTTGCGCCGTTCCTGGCTTGTCGTCCTGGCGCTAGCGGCGACGGCGATTGCGCCGTTCAACACGCTGCTCTATCTCGGGCTCGAGCACACGACGTCGATCAACGCCTCGCTGGTGCTGGCCTCCATCCCGCTGATCACGATCGCCTGTTCCTGGCTCTTCCTAGGCCACCGGGCCGCGAAGACGGTCGTGCTCGGGGTCCTGATCGGCCTGGGCGGGGTTCTCGTCATCATCTCCCGCGGCGACCCCACGAGCCTCGCCGATCTCGCCCTCCACCGTGGCGATCTTCTCGTGTTGCTCGCATCGATCTGCTGGGGGCTCTACGGAATTCTCCTGACCAAAATGCCCGGACCAATCGATCCTATGGCGCTGCTTCTCGCCATGGTGGCGTGCGGCGTCGTGATGATCGCACCCTTCTTCGCTTGGGAGCGTATCTATGGCCCGCCGGTCGTTTGGAGTTCCGAAGGCGTGGTCGGCATCCTGTACATCGGCGTCGTCGCGTCGGTCGTCGGCTTCGGCCTCTGGAATCTCGGTGTCGCCAAGGTGGGACCCAACGTCGCCAGTCAATTCATCTATCTGCAGCCCGTGTTCGGCGGCTTCTGGGCGATCGTCCTCCTTGGCGAGCCGCTCGAAACCCACCATCTCGGAATCCTGCTGGTTTTCCTCGGCATCTTTCTCGCTACTCGTGAGCGGACAGGAAAGGCGGGTCGAGCATGAACCGCGTCTTGCAGGGGTTGCAGTCGCCCGCCGTGCTCCTCTGCCTCGCCACGCTGTTCTGGGCCGGGAACAACGTGGTCGTTCGCGCGGTCATCAGCGATATCCCGCCGATCGCGCTGTCCTTCTGTCGCTGGTCGTTCGCCTTCGTGCTGCTCACGCCCTTTGTGCTGCCACATTTGCGTCGCCAATGGCCGATCATTCGATCGAACTGGCGACTGCTCGTGCTCCTCGGTTTTCTCGGGGTGGCGATCTACAACACGTTCGTCAACCTGGCCGTCGTGACCACGACCGCGATCAACGTTTCGCTCGTCAATGCGGTTACGCCGGCCGTGACGGTCTTCATCGCCTGGGTCATGGTGGGGGCGGTCGTCACCCGGCGAGTCGTGCTCGGCATGGCCCTCTCGTTCCTCGGCGTCGGCTTCATCGTCGCCAAGGGAGACCTCGGCACGCTGCTCGAGTTCACGTTCACGCCCGGGGACATCCTGATGCTGCCAGCCGTGATCGGGTGGGCGATCTATACCGTGGGTCTTCGCTTCCGGCCGGTCGAGCTTCACCCGTTGGTGCTGGTGTGGGTCACGTTCTTCGTCGGCTCGGTCATCGTTGGATTCGGGGCGATCGGCGAGTGGCTGATCGAGGGCAGGGGTTTCGAGCTTACGACCGCCAACCTGGCCGCGATCGGCTACGTCGGCGTATTCCCGTCCCTGCTCGCGTTCGTCTTCTGGAACCGCGGCGTCGAGCGCCTGGGGGCCGATGTCGGCGCGCAGTTCCAGAATCTGACGCCGATCTGGGGCACGTTGGGCGGGGTGGCGATTCTCGGCGAGGCGCTGTACTCCTTTCACCTCGTCGGAATCGCCCTCATTTTCGCCGGCGTGTTCCTCGCGACCCGCCGATCCTGATCAGGATTTGGCCGATGCCTCGCGGATCGAGGCGTTGGCCCCCTGAGTCGCGAATACCAACCCGATGACCATCGCGACGAGCGCGGCCCAGACCCACAGGCTCGGCAGTTCCTGGAACAACACGAGGGCCCAAAGCGAGCCCGAGCCGACGCTCACGTAGTTGAACTGCGAGAAGAACACGGGGCCCGCCAGACGAATGATCTCGAACAGGAACCAGAATGTGATCGCGTTCACGAGCGCGGCCCATAGGACACCCCACACCGCTCCGCTGGCCAGGGTCCAAAACGGCACGAAGCCTTCGAACACCAGCATGATCACGAACATCACCGCCGAGGCGACGAGCAGGACACCGCCGCTGAGTCCGATCGAGGTGCTGGCGGGCGGTCGCAGTACGGCCACCGAAACGTTGTTGGCCGCGAACCCGATCGGGGCTAGGAGCGCCAAGATCAGCCACCCGGCCGCCTCTGGGGACGGCAAGCTGCCCTCCGGCAGCACGATCAAGAGAATGCCGATGAAGCCGAACACGACGCCCATGATCGAGGCCTGACGGAACTTCTCGAGTCGCATGATGAAGGCAAAGAGGTAGGTCAAGGCCGGCGTCAGGGCGAGAAGCAACGTCAAGACCAATGGTGGGACCTTTGCCGCGACGTACGCAAAGACGATGAACGGGATTATGTAACCGAACAGCGCCGTGAAACCGTACTGCCTCAGGTGGGCCGTGCTCATCTGGGGCAGGCTCTTGGTCGCGCCGCCGATCACGAGAACAGCGAGCGCAGCGATCAGGGCCTGCCAGAACGTGTAGGCGATGAACGGAAATCCGGCCTCGATCGCGATCTTGTTGGCCGAGAACACGCTGCCATAGACGACCCCGCCCACCACCAACAGCACCAGCGGCAACGTCCGGGACGTCGCGGGATTCTCGGCCATCGCAGGCTCCTTTCCTTGGGAATCAAGGGGTTCACGGTAGTCGCTGGGCGGGCGTCGGTCAAACAACGGAGGGCTTGCGCTACCGGCCCAAGCGGGGCACCTAGTGCGCATGGACGGGATCGCCCAGCCGCGAGATATCGTCTCGCGCCGCCATCTGCTCGCAACGCTCGATGCGCTGGCCGAGGACGGTGACCCACGCGGGGCTGCAGCCCGGCAAAAGGCCAACGCGGCGTTGGCCGCGGCGCTCGCCGATGGTCGCAGCGAAATCCGCCGCCGGTTTGAGGCTGGCGCGAGCGGGCTCGAAGCGGCCCGCATGACGACCCATCTCGTGGATCAACTGGTGCGAGCGATCTATGACTTTGCGACGCGCCACGTCTATCGCGTCACCAACCCGACCGAAAACGAGCGGCTGTCGGTCATCGCCGTCGGCGGCTACGGGCGTGCCGAGATGGCGCCGTACTCGGACGTCGATCTTCTGTTCGTGCATCCCTACAAATTGACGGGCTGGGGCGAGCAGGTCGTCGAATACGTACTGTACGCGCTCTGGGATCTCGGCCTCAAAGTCGGCCAGGCGGTGCGCTCGATCGACGAATGTGTTCGGATCGCCCGGTCCGACGTCAGTGTGCGCACGGCCTTGCTCGAGGCCCGTTACTTGTGGGGCGATCAGGCGCTTTGCGACGAACTCCGGCGGCGATTCCAGAACGACGTGGTCCGTGACACAGCCTCCGAGTTCGTCGCTGCCAAGCTTACCGAGCGCGAAGTTCGTCACAGGCGGTTGGGCGATTCCCGATATCTCGTCGAACCGAACGTCAAGGACGGCAAAGGAGGCTTGCGCGACCTCCATACGCTGTTCTGGATCGGCAAATATCTCTACGGCCTGTCAAGCGTCGATCAGTTGGTCGACGAGGGGGTCCTGACGCGGGGGGAGCTTGCCCGCTTCCGCCGTGCCGAGGCGTTTCTCTGGACCATTCGGTTCCATTTGCACTACCTGGCCGATCGCGCCGAAGAACGGTTGACCTTCGACGTGCAGACCGAGATCAGCCTTCGTCTCCGCTATCGACAGCGCGGCAAGACGAGCGCCGTCGAGCGCTTCATGAAACACTACTTCCTGGTGGCCAAGACCGTGGGTGATCTCACCCGCATCTTCTGTGCCGCCATCGAATCGCAGCACAAGATGCAGAAGCCGCGTTTCGGCCTATTGCGCCTCGGGTTGTTTCGCCGCGAGATCGACGGGTTCGTGGACGAGGGCGGCCGGCTCTCGGTGGCCGACGAGCAGGAGTTCGAACGCGATCCGGCGGCGATGGTCCGTCTGTTCCGGGTCGCCCAGGTGCACGACCGCGACATCCACCCCCACGCACTCAAGCTCATCACGCGCAGTCTCCGCCTCCTCGATCACGCCCGCCGTGACCCGGCCGCCAACGGCACGTTCCTGGAGATTCTCACCTCGACCCAGGATCCCGAGACGGCCCTGCGCCGAATGAACGAGGCCGGCGTCTTCGGTCGTTTCATTCCCGACTTCGGCCGCGTCGTCGCCCAGATGCAGCACGACATGTACCACGTGTACACGGTCGACGAGCACACGATCCGGGCGATCGGAATCTTGAGTCAGATCGAGCGGGGCGTGCTCAAAGACGACCATCCATTGGCGACCGAGATTCTGCCGCAGATTCTGTCACGACGCGTACTGTATCTGGCGGTCCTGTTGCATGACATCGCCAAAGGACGTGGTGGCGATCACTCGACGCTGGGCGCTGAAATCGCCGAATCGCTGTGCCCGCGACTCGGGCTCGCGAGCGAGGAGACCGAGACCGTCGCCTGGCTCGTGCGTCACCACCTCGCCATGAGTCACACCGCCTTCAAACGCGACGTCCACGACCCCAAGACGATCAGCGACTTCCAGGCCCTGGTGCAGAGTCCGGAACGCCTGAGACTGCTTCTGGTGCTGACCGTGGCCGATATCCGGGCCGTGGGCCCGGGTCGATGGAACGGCTGGAAGGGGGAGTTGCTGCGCGATCTCTATCACGCCACGGCGGAGGCTTTGGCGGGAGGGAGTGAACGGGCGACGACGGCGCACCGGATCAACGCGGCGCGCGACGCATTGCGGCTGGCCCTCGCCGATTGGACGAACGAAGAGTTCTCCCGGCACGCCGAGCGCTTCTACCGTCGCTATTGGACGGGCACGGACACCCAGACGCAGGCGCGCCACGCGCGGCTGATGCGGCGTGCCGACGCCGCTCAGTTGGCGGTGACGATGGACTCATCGCCGGACCGTTTTCGCGCCGTGACCGAGTTCACGGTGTACACCGCCGATCATCCCGGACTGTTCTCGCGGCTGGCCGGCGCGATCGCGGCGAGTGGCGCCAATATCGTCGATGCCAAGATCCATACGACCTCGGACGGCATGGCCATCGACACCTTCTGGCTGCAAAACGAGGATCGCCTGCCGTTCGACGAGCCCGACCGTATCGCTCGCCTCGAACGCAACGTCGGTCTTGCCTTGGCTGGCCGGCTGCGCATCGACCAGATTCTCCGGGAACGTGGCGCGTGGCCGAGCCGGACGCGCGTGTTCGCGGTGTCGCCCCGCGTGCTCATCGACAACAACGCCTCGAACATGCACACCGTCGTCGAGGTCAACACGCGCGATCGACCGGGGCTGTTGTACGACGTGACGCGAGCACTGACCGAGCTCGGCCTGTCGATCGCGAGCGCACACATCACGACCTACGGCGAACGGGCGGTCGACGTGTTTTACGTCAAGGACGTGTTCGGGCTGAAGATCACGCACGACGGGAAACTCGAGCGCATCCGGTCGCAGCTCCTCGACGTGCTGTCGTCCGGGACGCGTTCGGGCGAGGCTGCGGCCTAACTCGCAGCGTTCGTCGCCGGCCGGATCATCAGGGTCCGGCACAGCAGACCGCTCACGCCGGCGATGCCCAGCAGCAGGGCCATAATCGTGGGTGTCCCGTCGTGCAGCATCCCGACCAGCGCCCCCGACGCCGCACCGATGAGGAACTGCAATCCGCCCATCAGGGAGGACGCCGTTCCGATCATGGTCGGAAATTCGGATAGCGCTCCCGCGGTCGCGTTGGTGTTGGTCATGCTGATCGACGGCATGAAGAGATAGAGCGGAATCATCGTCGCGATCAGCCCGCCCGACAGGCCGAAGGTCACGACGGCGACCGCGCATCCCATGCTCGCGGCCAGGATCGTACTGACCATCAGGAGGCGATCGCTTCCCCAGCGCCGGACCAGCAAGCCGTTGGCGAAGGCGCCCAGCATGAAGCCCGTGACGTTGAACCCGAAGGCCAGGGTGTAAGCGATCGGAGAGAGCCCGAAGTACTCGATGAAGACGAGGGGTGAGCTCGCGATATAGGCGAACAGACTGGCCGAACTGAATCCGGCACACAGGGTGTAGCCCAGGAAGCGGCGGCGCGCGAGCATCGTCGCAAAGTTCCGCAGCATGGCTGCCATGCCGAACGGCACGCGACGTTCCTGCGCCAATGTCTCGGGAATGGCGAGTTTGGTGCCAGCCCAGGTCGCGAGGGCAAACACCGCGAGCGCATAGAAGATCGATCGCCAGCCCCACTCGACCAGTAGCAATCCGCCGGCAAAAGGCGCCAGCATGGGGGCGAGGCCCATGATCAACGTGATCAAGGAGAGCATGCGGGCCGCCTCGTCGCGCCCGAACATGTCCCGGACCATGGCGCGCGCCAACACCGGGCCGGCGGCTCCCCCGATCCCTTGCGCGAAGCGCCATGCGGCCAACGAATCGATGTCGTTCGCGAAGGCGGCCCCGACACTCGCGCCGGCGAACACCAGCATCCCGAGCGTGAGCGGCAGCAGTCGGCCCCACTGATCCGAGATCGGCCCGTAGAGGATCTGGCCGGCGGCAAATCCGACCATGAAGACGCTAAGGGTGAACGGCACGCGGCCGGAATCCACCGCCATCTCGTCGGCGATGGCCGGAAAGGCCGGCAGGTACATGTCGACCGTCAATGGCGCGATCGCCGACATGGATGCCAGCAGGATCAGGTGGATGACAGAAACGCGCGCGGTGGCCGTCGTCATTCGGGGCGCGGCCGGAGGAGTGCGAGGCGCGTGAGGAAGGCCGCCAGACCCGAGCAGCCAATCGCGAGCGCCATCGACACCGTCGGGTCAGGATGCAGCTTGCCGACGATGTAGCCGGTCAGGCTCCCGATGCCAAACTGTGCGGCGCCCAGCAACGCCGAAGCGGTGCCCGCGAGCTTGGGGAATTCCGACATGCCGCCAGCCGCGGCGTTGGCGCCCACCATGGTGACGCTCGACATGAACATCCAGGACGTGATGATGAGTGCGACGATTCCACCCAGCCCGGTTGATCCGACGACGATCACCACGCACCCCATGCTTGCGGCGACCACCGTGCCGACGGTGAGCATCCGGTCGGCGCCATACCGCGGCAAGAGACGGCTGTTGATGGTGGCCCCGATCATGAGCCCGGTGACGTGGAAGGCGAACAGCAGCCCATAGTAGTCGGGGGGAACGCCGAACACCTCGATGAACACGAACGGGGATCCCGAAATGTAAGCGAACATCCCGGAGAACACGAACCCGCCGCACAGGATGTATCCGACGAAGCGCGGGTTCTGCAGCAGCGTGAAGTAGCTCGCGGCCATCGCCGTGACGCCGTAACGGGTGCGTGCCTCCCTGGGAAGCGACTCGCGAAGCGCGAAGAACACGAGGGCGAGGCAAATCGCCCCGAACCCCGTCAACACCCAGAACACGGCACGCCATCCGGCGTAGGTCAGGACCTGACCGCCGATGATGGGCGCGAACATCGGTGCCAACCCGGTCACGAGGATCATCATCGACATCAAACGCGCGGTCTCGTCCTTGCCGAACAGATCGCGGATCATCGCCCGAGCCAGCACTGTTCCGGCGCAGGCGCCCAAGGCTTGTAGCGCCCGCATGACGATGAGAAGATCGATGCTCCAGGCCACCGCACACCCGGCGCTCGTGATCATGTAGACGATGACGCCGATGCCGAGCGGAACCCTGCGGCCGAAACGATCCGACAGCGGCCCGTAGACCAACTGTCCGACGGCGTAGCCGACGAGGAACGTGCTGAGCGAAAGCTGGACTTGGCTCGGGTCGACCCGAAAGTCGGAAGCGATCGTCGGCAACGCCGGCAAGTACATGTCGACCGACAGCGGCGCGAACGTCGTCAAGGCGGCGAGCGTCAGGACGAGGCGCGAGAACAGCGAGGCTTTCGGTTGCACGGAGGGGGTGGTTCGGTGCCTGCGGGCGGGAACCCGACCATATCAGGCCAGCTCCGGTTGCGTCATAACGTTTGCGCTGGCTCGACTTCCGTCGCACCTTTCGTTCCGAGATGAACCTGTCGCGCGCGATTGCCACCGTGGGTGGCTACACCATGGTGAGCCGAATCCTGGGCTTCGCGCGCGACATCCTCGTGGCGGCGGTCCTTGGTGCCGGCCTCGTCGCCGATGCCTTCTTTGTCGCTTTCAAGCTACCCAATTTCTTTCGTCGGCTCTTTGCCGAGGGCGCCTTCAACGCAGCGTTTGTGCCGACGTTCTCGGAGGCAAATGCAAGTATCGGCGCGGCCGCGGCGGCACGATTGGCCGGTGAGGTCCTGAGCGTCCTCGTCGTGTTCCTTTTTTTCCTAGTGACCCTCGCTCAGATTTTCATGCCGCTCGCCATGTACGGATTGGCGCCCGGGTTTGCCGATGAACCGGTGAAATTCGATCTGGCGGTCGAGCTGACTCAGATCACGTTCCCGTATCTGCTCTTCATCAGCCTCGTCTCGCTGCAAGGCGGCATCTTGAACAGCCTCGGCCGGTTTGCCGCAGCCGCGGCAGCACCGATCCTGCTCAATCTCTGTCTCATCGGCGCGTTGCTCCTGGCCCATCGCGGGTTTCCGACGCCGGGCCACGCGCTGGCCTGGGGTGTGGCGCTGGCCGGCGTCGTGCAGTTCCTGTGGCTCGCGTTCGAGCTAAAGCGGGCCGGCTTCGTTCTGCGCTTTCCGCGACCGCGCTGGACGCCGGGCGTTCGCAATGTCCTGCGGCTCATGGCACCGGGGGCGCTTGGCGCGGGCGTCGTCCAGATCAATCTGTTCATCGACGTGATCATCGCCTCGCTGCTCCCCGAGGGGTCGATTTCGTTTCTCTACTTTGCCGATCGCATCAACCAACTGCCCGTTGGCGTGATCGGTGTTGCGGTCGGTACGGCGCTGCTGCCGATTCTCTCGCGACATCTCGCGGCAAACGATGCTGGTGCAGCCTCGGCGGCTCAGAACCGGTCCATCGAGGCCGCTCTCCTGCTCACGCTGCCGGCGGCAGCGGGACTCATGGTGCTGGCGCATCCGATCGTCGCCGTGCTCTACCAGCGCGGCGCCTTCGATGCGGTCGCCGCCGCGGCGACGGCCGAAGCCCTGATCGCGTTTTCGTTCGGACTACCGGCCTACGTGCTCATCAAGGTTCTCACGCCCGCGTATTTTGCCCGCAAGGACACCCGAACCCCGGTTCGAATCGCGATTGCCGCGGTGTTGGTCAACGTCGCGTTGAATCTGGCGCTGATGGGACCGCTGCTCCACGTCGGCCTGGCCCTCGCCACGGCGGTGGCCGCATGGCTGAACGCCGGGCTGTTGGCGGTCGGCCTGCGCCGCCGCGGCTACTGGGTGGCCGATCCGAGGCTCACGGCGCGCTTGCCGCGGACTCTGGCGGCCACCGCGATCATGACGCTGGGCCTGTTTGCCGCGAGATCGCTATGGGCCGACGGCGGGGCGTCCGGGATCGTTACCCTCGCTACCATGATCGCGGCCGGAGGACTGGTGTTTGCCGTGTCGGCCAATCTTCTCGGTGCCGCGACGCTTGGCGAATTTCGTTCCTTACTCGCGCGCCGGCGCTCACCTTGACCCCGCTAGGGGCGTCACGCCATAACTCGCAGCGACAGCCAGGACCGTGACGATGAAACGAATCTTCTCCGGCGTGCAGCCGACCGGGAATCTTCATCTCGGAAACTATCTTGGCGCGATTCGCAACTGGGTGCGGCTCCAGGCCGACTACGAGTGCCTCTACTGCGTGGTCGACCTGCACGCGATCACGATGCCGCAAGATCCCGTGGCGCTGAAGAACGCGACTCGCGAAGTGGCGGCCAGTCTGCTCGCCGCGGGGATCGATCCGGCCCACAGCATCGTCTTCAACCAGAGCCAGGTCGGAGCCCATGCCGAGTTGGCGTGGATCTTCAACTGCATCGCGCGTATCGGCTGGCTCAATCGCATGACGCAGTTCAAAGAGAAGGCTGGCAAGCAGCGCGACAGCGCGTCCGCCGGGCTCTACATCTATCCCAACCTGATGGCCGCCGACATTCTGCTCTACAAAGCGACTCACGTTCCGGTGGGAGAGGACCAGAAGCAGCATCTCGAACTCACCCGTCAGATCGCCGGGTCGTTCAACTCGACGTATGGCGTCGAGTTGTTCCCGATGGTCGAACCGTTGATCTTGGGGGCCGCGACGCGCGTCATGAATCTCCGCGACGGCACGAAGAAGATGAGCAAGTCGGATGCATCGGACTTCACGCGCATCAACCTCACGGATTCGCCCGATGCGATCGTGCAGAAGATCCGCAAGGCCAAGACCGATCCAAACCCGCTGCCCGAAGCGGCCCAGGGACTCGAGGAACGTCCGGAGGCGGCGAACCTCATCGGGATCTTCGCGGCGCTGTCCGACGACAGCGTCGAATCGGTGTGCCGGCGGTTCGCCGGGGCCCAGTTCTCGGCGTTCAAGGAGCAACTGGCGACGCTCGCGATCGATACCTTGGCTCCGATCACCGGAGAAATGCGCCGCCTGCTCGCCGACGTCAGCTATATCGATCGCACGCTGCGCGAAGGCGCCGAAAAAGCGCGCGCGATCGCGGATCCGATCCTGCGGGAAACCCAATCGATCGTCGGTTTTCTCCGACCGTAGGTCGTTGATAGTCGATCGCCGCGGCCTATCTTAGGGGGACACGGCCGGAGGACACGCATGGTTCAACCAGCGCCCCAGGATTCGGTGGGCCCGGAGGTCTACGACATCGACGAGGAACGCCAGGCCCCGCCGGCTGGGCGGTGGTCCGCGCGAGGTTTGGCACGCTGGGTGTGGCGCGGCACTATCGCTCTCGTTGCCACGCTCGCGCTCTACTACGTCGCGGGGATGGCCATCATCCATACCATCGACGACAACCTCGCTTTCGAGCCGGCGGCCGCGAACGAGCGCGGCAGCCGGAGTGTCGCCATCGCCGCCGCCCTGATCGATCGCGAGGTGAACGATCACGGCTGGACGGCCAACGATCCTTTCTTCATGCCGTCCGCCCTGCTAGACAACATGCCGAATTTCCAGCAGGGCATCGTGGCGGCGTTGGCCCGCTTCGCCTTCGAGCTCACCGATCAGATCGGTCGTACGCGAGGGTCGAGCCAGGCCGACGCCGACCTGCAGGAGGCGGCGGGTTTGCTGCAATATGCGGGCACGAAGTGGGTATTCGATTTCTCCACGTCGCTGGCACCCACGGCCACTTCGGAGGCCCAATACCGCAAGGCGCGCCGGGCGCTTCTCAACTACAACGAACGCCTATCGCGGGGGGAAGCCGTCTTCGAGCGTCGTGCCGACAATCTGTTGGCGACACTCGATCGCATCGCCGCCGATCTCGGCTCATCTTCGGCGGCGCTGCAGACGCGGATCGACAATGGGCCTGCTGTGTTCGATACCGAGGCCGACGACGTCTTCTATCACGTCAAGGGGCAGCTCTACGCCTACCACCTGATCCTGCGCGAACTCGAGCACGACTATCATCGCGTGATCCGAGAACGCGATTTGACGACGGCGTGGCGCCAATTGCTCGAGTCGACATCTCATGCCGCAAGACTGCAGCCGATCGTGATCATGAACGGTGCGCCGGACAGTCAGTGGATTCCGAGTCATCTTGCGGGCCAGGGCTTCTATTTGCTGCGCGCCCGCACCCAGCTACGCGAAATCACCAACATTCTGCTCAAGTAGCCTCGCCTTGCGGCGAACCGGCAATCGGGGCAAGGTGGGTGCCGGACAACACCACCCGACCATCGATGACCGGACCCACTGGAAAGCGAAAATTCCTGATCGTCGTCGACGACACACCGGAGTGTCACAAGGCGCTGCGGTTCGCTTGGCGTCGTGCCAAGCACACCGGAGGCGCAGTAACCTTGCTGCGGGTGACACCGACGGCCGATTCCGAGTGGATGGCCGTCAAGGAGAAGATGCGCGAAGAGGCCCAGGCCGAGGCCGAGGAGTTGCTGCGCAATCTGGCGGCGCTCGTGAACCAGGAGTCGGGAATGCTCCCCGAGCTCGTGGTTCGTGAAGGCGACTCCCGCGATGTCGTGCTCAAGCTCATCGACGAGGATCGCGACATTCGGGTGCTCGTTTTGGGGGCTTCCAGCAGCGACGAGGGGCCGGGGCCCCTGGTCAGCTACATCGCGGGTAAGATTTCCGGGTCGATGCATATTCCAGTGACGATCGTGCCGGGATCGCTCACCGACGTGCAGATCGACGAGCTGACCTAACGCCCATTTTTTCGCCACACTTCACCGCCATGGTCGCAACGGCGTGCCGGGATAACGTGTGGATAACCTTCACGTCACTTAGCGCATGATTGTTCACACCGTCGTCGACAAACGGGTCTTGACCATTGACAAACAACGATTCGATGGGGCTTATGTGCCGCCCGGCGGTGTCCCCGATCGTTGCCGCGATTCCACTCTGCGCCCGCGTCGTTCGTCGTAGCGAGAGATATTCCTTGTTGCCACATTCTGCCGTCGCAATAGTGCCTCGACGATCAACCAGTTGGGACGGAAGGATGCGCTTCAGTCTTTCCCGGTTTGGTCTCTCGTTCGAGCGTGCGGGTCTCGGACTTATCGCCTGCGCCGTGCTTGCGCTCTACATCGGGGTTATCGGTTCTCAGCCCTGGGTGGCGCGCGGTAGCAGCAAGCCCGGGTTTGCCGTGGTCGCCCTGAACTGGGACCTACTCGGCGGTTCACCCCAAACCGAAGGTGTCGCCCGGGATTCCGGTCACGATACGCTCGGCAACTGGGCGTGGCTCGCATTGTCGCCGCCCACCCGCGCGCGCGAGGTGCCCTGGGCATCGGCCCAGCCCGCCAAGCTGTCGCCGGTTTCGTACCGTCCCGTCGTTGCCCAGAGCGAGGACACTTCGGTTTCGCCCCAGGAACGCAAGGAACAATTCATCGCGGGACTGTTGCCGCTTATCATCCGGGTCAACGAGGGGATTCTTCAGGATCGTAGCCGGATCACCCGCATTCGCCTGCGCGAGGGGTCCGGCGTCGGCCCCAACAGCGAAGAACGGGCCTGGCTCGGCAGTTTGTTCGATGTCTACGAGATCGAGGCAGGCGATTACGCCGAGCTGTTGCGCCGGCACGACATCGTGCCGCCGTCTTTGGCCATCGCCCAAGGCGCCGAAGAGTCGGGTTGGGGCACGTCGCGCTTTGCCGTGGAGGGCAATGCCCTATTCGGCCGTGTCACCGTGACCAAGGGTGCCGGAATCGTGCCGGCTCGTCGCGATCCCGATCAGGCGTTCGAGATTCGGGCCTTCGACGATTTCGAAGATTCGGTCGCCGATTATGTTCGAAATCTCAACCGGCATGCGGCCTACCGCGAATTTCGCGCCCGCCGCGAGGCGATGCGTGTCCGTGGCGTTGCGCTCGACAGCCATGCCCTCGCCACTACGCTAAACCGCTATTCGGAACGCCGCGAGAAGTACATCCAGACCATTCGGACGATCATTCGCAGCAACGACCTGACGGTCTACGACAGCTATCGCCTGTCCGATCTCGATCGCGACGGCTAACCCTCAGGTCTTGGCGAGGTCGGTCAGCAGCTTTCTTGCGCCGTCCCGCAACAGATTCAGGTCCGACGTCACGAATACCGCATCGTACCCCCGTTTCAGGAGACGGTCGCTGGCGCCGAGTTCGATCCCGCCCAGCCATTTTCCGGACGCTTTGATCGCGCGCTCAGCGCGATCCAGCAGGGCGGCGACCTCGGGGTCGTCGAATTGTCCTGGTTTTCCAATGCTGGCGGATAGGTCGAGCGGGCCAATGAACAACATGTCGATGCCCTCGACCCGGGCGATCTCGGGTACCCGTTCGACCGCGGCGGCCGATTCGATCTGGACGATGATCATCAGTTCGGCGACGTGCTGGCGAAGATAGTCGGTCCACCCCCGCCCATAGTCGCCGGCTCGAACCATGCCCGCCGCGCCGCGCCGCCCCGCTGGGGGGTAGCGACAAGCGTCGACGACGGCCCGCGCTTGCTCTGCCGATTCGACCCCCGGAACGATGACGCCCTCGAAACCGGCGTCGAGGACGCGCTTGATTCCGGCAGGGTCATGGGAGGCCACGCGGACGAGCATCGTGGTCGGGAATGGTGCGGCTGCGCGCAACTGCGGCAACGCTTCGCTCAGGGCCCCCTGGCCGTGTTCCTGGTCGACGAGAAATGCATCGAACCCCGCGCTCCCAAGAACCTCGGTGATCGACGCCTCACCGAGATAGAGCCAGCAACCGACCGCCTGGCGCCTGGTGCGAAGCTTCGCCTTGAACGTGTTTGCTCGAATCACCAAGACCTCCTACGGCCGTCCGCCGGGCACATAGTACTGCATGCTGAACCACCGAAACCGGTCGCTGCCAGCGGGGACGGTGCAGTTGATGCGGGCTCGTCCGGCGGGGAGCGGGGCGGCGAAGCGCCCCTCGAAGCGCCGCTCTTCGAGTGCGACAAACGTGAACCCCGACTCCGAGGCGTAACATCTTAGGTTCCGGGGATTGGGGACGGACGGGGCGACGGTCAGCGCAAACACCGGCGGGTTTTGTGTCAACGTCGGATCGCTCGGCGACACCGTCTCGATCGGGAGCGGTAACGCGTTGATCACCATCCGGACACGCTCCTGGGCTCCATAGTTCTCGTTGAGGGCAAACCGCGGCCAATAGAAATGATCCGAGGTCATGTGCAGGGCGCCGGAATGCTGTCCGAAGGCCGCTTTGAAGCCCAATTCCCGAACGATGCCGACGGCCACGGTGCTTGCCTCGCCGTAGGGGTAGGCAAACAACGTTGGAGCCTGCCCGAGTTCGGCGACGAAGCGCGCCTGCGCCTCGAGAATTTCCCGCCGGATCCGTTCGGCCGACAGCGCCGGCAGGTGCGGGTGGCTCACCGTGTGGTTTCCGATCGTGACTCCCGCACGGGCGAGTTCTCGCACCTGATCCCAGGTCATGTAGGCGTCGCTCTTTTGTTCCAAGTCCTTGGTCGCTACGAAGAGCGTAAACGGCAGATTGGCTTGGCGCAGCCGCGGCCAACCCTCGGTGTAAACCGAACGCACCGCATCATCGATTGTGATCGCCACCGTCCGATCGGGTAGCGGACGCCCGGATTGCAACGCTTCGACGATCTCGGGCAGCGGCAGGACTCGGTAGCGTCCGCTCGACAGCTCCGCGAGATGTCCCTCGAACTGGTCGAGCCGAACATTGGTGGCCGGGTATCGCGACTCGCCAAAGCGGTGGTACATGATGACCGAAGCGCCGTCGGCGGCCGCGCTGGGGCCGGCTTCGGCGGCGAGCACACTCGCAAATAGTGCGATTCCGAGAACGTGCCGCGAAAACGCGATGCGGGCCCTCACGCCATTAACTCCGTTCCCGCCGCCGAGTCGCTCAGCAGCGGATAGCGACGCGCGTCGAACAGCTGATAGTGCCACCATTCATTGCGGTAGAAGTCCCATCCCGCCGTGGTCATGACGCCCAACAACAGCAATCGGTTGCGATGGGCCGTGGCGGAAACGTCTGGGGCGCCATGATGGGATCTTGGGGTGAAGGCGTCGAACGGGGTTCCCATGTCGAGTTCGTTCTCACTCGGGTCGACCAACGTAAGATCGACGGCGACACCCCGCGAATGGGGCGATCCGCGCCGGGGATCGGCCAGGAAGTCGGGGTCCGGCGTGTGCTGCCACAGTCGCCACTGGGCTTCGCTCGGACGAAACGCATCGAAAATCTTGAGCTTGAACCCGAGCCGCGCCGCGTGAACGATCGCTTCCTCGAGCCGCTCGGCGGCATCGGGATGCAGAAAACACCCGGGTCGACGATACACGGCCCGGCCCGTGAAGTTGCGAGCGTCGGCATAGATCATGTCGATGGCCAGATCGCGACGAGCGTGGCTAATCTCGACCAGGCAGGAAGATGCGTTGTCCATGATCGTCCAGACTAGCACGTTGCCATGAACATCTTGGCCCTCGATACGGCGATGGCGTCCTGCGGGGTGGCATTCATGCGCGCCGGCGCGATCGTCGCCGAGCGCTCGCTCCTGCAGTCACGCGGCCACGCCGAGACCCTGATGCCGCTACTCGAGGAATTTCGGCACGAGACGGGATTTGCCTATCGCGATCTGGCCGCCATCGCGGTCACTATCGGGCCGGGAACCTTCGCGGGAATCCGTGTTGGGTTGGCGGCCGCTCGCGCCATCGCCCTGCCCACAGCGGCGGCAATCGTTGGCCTGACCTCGCTCGAGGTGCTGGCCGCCGAGGCGATGGAGCGGACCTCGCCGGTTACCACTGGTGCCGTTGCGGCCATAACCGATGCGCGCAACGGCAAAGTCTATCTCCAAGTCGTCGGGGTCGACCGACTCACCCGGATCGAGGCACGTCTGGTTGCGATCGACGAGGCGGCGCGCCTGATCGACGGCGTTGCCGGAGTGCTTTGTGGCGACGGCGCGCCGCTCGTGGCGACCCACCTCGCGGCACCGCGGGTGATCGTCACCCGGGCGTCGGGCGATGCTCTGCAGCCCAGTCCACGATTGCTGGCGCTGCTTGCGGCGGACGCGATTGCGCGGCGGGGGCTTTCCGCCTTTCGCCGGCCACCGCGCCCTCTCTATTTACGTTCACCCGACGCAAAGCTGCCGACCGAACGCCGGCGACCACCGTGAACATCGACCAGGCGCAATTGGCCGATGCCGCGACGATCAGTCGCCTGCACGGTGCGTGCTTCGTGCGGGGTTGGTCGGAAAGAGACGTGGCGAATTTTCTCGCCTCGCCCGGAGCGATCGCCCTGATCGCTTCCACCGAAAAGCCGGTCGGGTTCGTTCTGGCTCGCCTGGTCCTCGATGAAGCCGAGCTTGTGTCGATCGGCGTTTGCCACGCCGGCCGGCGCAGCGGGGTCGGCCGCGCACTGGTCGAACGTCTGCGATCACTGCTTGGCGAACGAGGGGTTCGGGTGATTTTTCTCGAGGTTGCCGCCGACAACGCGTCGGCCATCGCTCTCTATGGGCAGGTCGGCTTCCGATCATCGTCGCGGCGATCGCACTACTACCCGCGCGAAAACGCTGCGCCCATCGACGCTATCGTCATGCGTCTCGATCTGCCTTGGCGGGCCCCTTGCGGATCATGACGCAGTGGACATCCGAGATTGCGTCCTCGCGCTCGATGGCGACGATCTCATGTCCCTCCTCGCGAGCCGAACGTGGAACGTTCTCCAGCGGTTCGCGGCCCCTCAGTCGAACGCGCAGAAGTTCGCCGACCGCCATCTTCTCGATCTGCAGCTTCGTGCGTACGAAGGTAATGGGACACGTATCGCGCGTGATATCGAGTTGATACTGGGCTTCCACGGGCGGTTCGCCTGCCTTGGGTCGACGGCCCTATTTCTAGCATGCGTGCGGCCCGCGGGTTCGCGCCGCGATTGGAGGATGCGGCGAGATTCGGATATAAAGCGCGAATGTCCGATCGCCTAGAGCGTCTATGCGCCGACAAAGGGCTGAAGATGACCGGTCAGCGGCGGGTCATCGCCCGAGTGCTGTCCGAGGCCGCCGACCATCCGGACGTCGAGGAATTGCACGCTCGCGCGGCGAAACTTGATCCTGGGATTTCGATCGCCACGGTCTATCGGACCGTTCGCCTGTTCGAAGAGGCGGGAATTCTGTCTCGTCACGACTTCGGCGACGGGCGCTCGCGTTACGAGGAGAGTCGCGAGGCCCATCACGACCACCTGATCGACCTCAAGTCTGGGCGGGTGGTCGAGTTCCAGGATCCCGAGATCGAAGAATTGCAACGGCGTATCGCGGCGCGTCTCGGCTTCCGCCTCGTCGATCATCGCCTGGAGTTGTTTGGTGTCCCGCTTGATCCGGTGAACGCCGACGGCTCTGAGAAAGACCCGGCCAAGACTCGCGGTCGCTGACCGCCATGACGCACCTTCGCGCCGCCTGGAGTCTGGTTCTCATCGTCGCCGTTACGGTCGTCTGCCTGATCGCGCAGATTATCGTCTTCTATCTGCGCAGCCCCCTGTCCCGCCAAATTCCTCGCCTCTACCACGGCTTGGCACTCAAGGTGATCGGCCTGCGCGTGGTGCACCACGGCGAGATTGCGGCCGAGCGACCGATTTTGTTCGTCGCCAATCACTCATCGTGGCTCGACATTCTCGTTCTCAACACGCTGACGACGGTCAGTTTCGTGACCAAGGCCGAAGTCCGTACTTGGCCTCTGATCGGCTATTTCGCCGTGCTCCAGCACAGCGTGTTTGTCGAACGCCGCGCGGCCCGGACCGCCGATACCAAGGATGAAATTACCCGCCGGCTCGAGATGGGCGATCGGCTGGTGTTGTTCCCCGAAGGCACCAGCAGCGACGGTAATCGCGTGCTCCCGTTCAAGAGTGCGTTCTTCGCGGTGGCGGAACGGCCGATCAACGGCCGGCCGTTGCTGGTACAGCCGGTCTCGGTCGCCTATACGGCGCTGGATGGCATTCCCCTGGGTCGGCAACTGCGACCGATTTTCACGTGGTTTGCCGACATGGATTTGTTCTCCCATCTCTGGGGTGTCATGGGTGCAGGCCCGGGCACGGTCGAGGTGCAGTTTCATCCGCCGGTCACGATCGAGGCCTTTGCCGATCGCAAGGCCTTGGCAAAGGCCTGCGAAGCGCAGATCGCGCAGGGTCTTTCGGACTCGCTTTCGGGCCGAACCCGCGACCCCAAACCCCGGCGCTACTGGCTGGTTCGCCCCGAACGCCGGCGTCGCCTTGACTCGAAGAGTGCGGGTGTTAACGTCGCCTAGCGCTGCGGCCACGGCCAGCGCCGTTTACGCCGGAGCCGAGGAGCATTGACGAAGAAACTGTTCATCAAGACCTACGGTTGCCAAATGAACGTTTACGACTCCGCCCGCATGGCGGAGTTGCTGGCGCCGATAGGTTACGAGGTGGTGGAAACGGCTGAAGGCGCCGATCTGGCCATCTTGAACACCTGCCACATTCGTGAACGAGCGGCGGAAAAGGTGTTCTCCGACATCGGGCGGTTGCGCGAGCACCAAGAACAGAAGGTCCGTTCCGGAGGCCGGATGCTGCTGGCCGTGGCCGGTTGCGTCGCGCAGGCCGAGGGGGAAGAAATCCGGCGTCGTGCCCGCAACGTGGACATCATTGTCGGGCCCCAGAGCTATCACCGTTTGCCGGAACTCATTGCGCGTGCGAGCCGGACGGCCGGCGTCGCCCTGGACACGACGTTCCCGGCCGATTCGAAGTTCGATCACTTGCCCGGGGAACGGACGGCAGCGGGGCCGACCGCATTCCTGACCGTTCAAGAGGGCTGCGACAAATTCTGCACATTTTGCGTCGTCCCCTATACGCGTGGTGCCGAGCATTCGCGGCCGGTTGCGGAAATTCTCACCGAAGCGAGTCGTTTGGCCGAGTCTGGTGTTCGCGAAATCACCGTGCTGGGCCAGAACGTCAACGCGTATCACGGCTCCGATGAAACAGGTGGGACGCTATCGCTTGGGGCTCTGCTGCGCTGCCTCGCCGAAATTCCAGGCGTAGCGAGGTTGCGCTACACGACCTCGCATCCGCTCGACATGCACGACGAGCTGATCGCAGCCCATCGCGAGGTTCCGGCCGTGATGCCGTTCCTGCATCTGCCCGTTCAGAGCGGCTCCGACCGCATCCTGGCAGCGATGAATCGTCGCCATGACGTCGATACCTATCGTCGGGTCGTCGATCGGCTCCGGCGGGCCCGCCCGGACGTGGCGTTGTCGAGCGACTTCATCGTTGGCTACCCCGGCGAGACTCGTGCCGATTTCACGGCCACGCTCGATCTCGTGCGCGAGATCGGGTTCGCTCAGGCGTTCTCCTTCAAGTTCAGCCCGCGGCCCGGGACACCGGCCGCAGCCCTCGGGGATCCTGTGGCCGAGCCCGAAAAGCTGGCTCGTCTATACGAGCTGCAGGAACTCCTGAACTCGCAGCAACGCGAGTTCAACCGCGCCATGGTCGGCCGGCGATTGCCCGTGCTGCTGGAGGCGCCGGGCCGCCATCCGGGGCAGCTCGTTGGTCGTTCGCCCTACCTGCAGGCGGTTCATCTCGACGCCCCCCGCGACAAGATCGGCACCGTCGTCGAGGCCGTCATCGTCGCCGAAGCGCCGAATAGTCTGGTTGGGCGCCTTGCCGATACGGCCGGCCGGGCCGCTGCGGCCTAGGACGTCGATTGACTCACAGCGAATCCCCCGAATCCGCTGCTTCGCAGGTCGTTGCTTTCGAGGACAACGCCTTGCTCCCGGCGCTGTTCGGTCGCCACGATCAGCACCTCGCCCGCATCGAGCAAGCCCTCGGGGTGTCGATTTCCTCACGCGGCAATCGCTTGGCGATCAAGGGGGATCCGGCCGCGCAGGCGACCGCGCGACAGGTGCTCGAGACCCTATATCGACGCCTGAAGGCAGGCGAAGAAGTCGCCATGGGCGATGTCGAGGGGGTCCTGAGGTTTGCGGCCAGCGACGATGGCGGCGACGGGCTGACGATTCGCACCAAGCGCCGGACAATCGCGCCGCGCTCGCTTGGTCAACGCGCCTACCTCGAGGCCCTCGAGGAATACGACTTGGTGTTTGGGCTCGGTCCGGCCGGGACGGGCAAGACGTATCTGGCGGTGGCCAAGGCGGTCTCGCTGCTCATGCGGGGAGAGGTTGCGCGCATCGTATTGTCGCGCCCCGCGGTCGAGGCGGGCGAACGCCTTGGCTTCCTCCCGGGCGACCTCAAGGAGAAGGTGGACCCCTACCTGCGGCCGCTTTACGACGCGCTGTACGATATGTTGCCTGCAGAGCAGGTCTATCGTCGCCTGGAGAGCGGTGAGATCGAAATTGCCCCCCTCGCCTTCATGCGTGGTCGTACCCTCTCGCATGCCTTCGTCATTTTGGACGAAGCCCAGAACACGACCCCGATGCAGATGAAAATGCTGCTGACGCGCCTCGGCGAGGGCTCGCGCATGGTGGTGACCGGGGACCTGTCGCAAATCGACCTGCCGGTGGGCGGTCAGTCGGGCCTGCGCAACGCGTTGGCTATTCTGCGCGGCGTCGAGGGTATTGCCTTCGTCGAGTTTACGGATGCCGACGTCGTCCGTCACCCGCTGGTGTCGCGCATGGTGCGCGCGTACGAACGACACGAGGCTAACCAGCCCCAACGCGGGAAACCCTCGCCGTGACCACGGCCATCCTCGTCACGTGTCGGACCGAACGCTGGCGCACGTCGCTGCCTGGGGTCGAGGCGTTGGGCCGTCGTGCGGCGTTGGCAGCGATCCGAGGGGTCGCTGGCCGTAGGTTGTCAGGGGAGCTCGGCATCGTTTTGGCCGATGATCGGTTCGTGCGCCGCCTCAATCGCGAATACCGTGGCCAGGACCATCCGACCAACGTGCTGTCGTTTCCGCTCGACCGTGCGGCAACGGTCGGCGATCGCCTGCTCGGCGACGTGGTGCTGGCCCTCGGGACCCTGAGGCGTGAAGCCCGTCAACAGAGGAAGACCTTGCGATCGCATTTTCTGCATCTCGTGGTTCACGGCGTTCTCCACCTCCTCGGTTTTGATCACGATCGGTCACGAGCCGCGAAGCGAATGGAGACCTTGGAGCGACGAATCCTCGCCGGGCTCGGGGTCGACGACCCCTACGCAGAAAAAGCGGTGCGACCGGCGGCGAAAGCGCGAAAACCGCGATGAGCGATAACGACCCGTCAGACCAGCAACCCGAACGAACCTCCAGTGTCATTCGATCGTTGCGCGGCCTCCTGCGCTCCATCGGAGTCAGTCGGGGCGAGGAGGTGTCGCTGCGCGAGGAATTGCTCGCGGTCCTGCGCGATTACAGTGGCGAGGAGACGATGGACCCGCAGGAACGGGCCATCCTGTTCAATCTGGTTCGCATCGGCGAATTGCGGGTCGGGGACGTCATGGTCCCGCGCGTCGATATTGTCGGTATCGACGCCACCGTCAGTCTGGAAAATCTCGTCCGAATCTTTCGCGAGCAGTTCCACTCGCGTCTTCCGGTCTACCGCGCCTCGCTAGACCACGTGATCGGGATGGTTCACGTCAAGGACCTGCTCGCTACGTGGGGACGAACCGAGGGGTTCGATTTGCGCAAGATCCTGCGCGAAGTGTTGTTCTGCCCACGATCGATGCCGGTCCTCGACCTTTTCGTCCGCATGCGCCAGCGCCGCATTCACATGGCGGTCGTCGTCGATGAGTACGGCGGGACCGATGGCTTGGTCACGATCGAAGACATCGTCGAAGTCATCGTCGGCGAGATCGACGACGAACACGACGAGGTCGAACGCCCGCGCATCGTCACGATCAGTCCGGGAGTCTTTGAAGCCGACGGCCGGGCGTTGCTGGCCGATCTCGAAGCGGTCCTGGGCGTCGATCTGCTACCCGCCGAACGAGACGAAAGTGTCGAAACGGTTGCTGGGGCCGTCGCAGCATTGGCTGGCCGGATGCCGCAACGTGGCGAGGTCATCGGCCATGCGACGGGAACGACGATCGAGGTCGTCGAGGCGGACGCCCGCCGTGTGAGACGGGTCCGTGTTCGGAAGTCGCACGATCATCCGATCGACGAGAAGGCGGGGGCTGCGACCCTCCCATGATCGCCCTGGCGAGCCGCCTGCGCGGCCTTAGTGGCTGGCGGCGCTGGTTGGCGGCCTGGCTCGCAGGGGCGTTGGCGGCGACGGCCTTTGCGCCCTGGCACATCACCGTTGCGCTGTTCCTCGCTTTTCCCGTGTTGATCTGGTTGCTCGACGGATGTCGTTCCCGGCGCGCCGGGTTCGCCACAGCGTGGGCCTTTGGCCTCGGGTGTTTCATGGTGAGCCTTCACTGGCTCGCGTACCCGATGCTCGTCGATCCGGTGCGCTTCGCGTGGATGATCCCCTTTGCCGTCACGGGCCTGCCCGCCCTGCTCGCGGTGCTTCCCGGTATTGCCGGTGCCGCGTGCACATGGAGGCGCCCAGCGGGGTGGCGCCGACTGCTTTGGTTCGCGGTGTTATGGGCCGTCGGGGAGTGGCTGCGCGGGCACCTGTTCTCTGGTTTTCCGTGGAACCTGGTCGGTTACGTATGGACCGGCCACGACGCCATGATGCAAGGCGCGGCCGTCCTTGGAATTCATGGCCTCAGTCTGATTACGATAATGCTTGCGACGGCCTTAGCGGCCCTCGGGGATGAGGGGCCCCGGCGTTGGGCCCCGCCGCTCCTCGCCATCATCGCAATCGGTGTCCTGTGGCTAGGGGGAGAGGGCCGCCTGACGACGGCCGAAGCGAACGCGGGCGGCCCGGTCATCCGCATCGTACAGCCCAACATCGAGCAGCGCCTCAAATGGCTCGCCGGCGAGCGCGAGCGCAACCTCGCCAAGCACGTGGCCCTCAGTCAGCGCGCCGGCTGGGACCACGTCGCAATTCTGGTTTGGCCCGAAACGGCGTCGAGCTTTGCGCTCGAGAACGATTCCAACGCGCTTCGCTATGTGGCGGCGGCCATCCCGCCGGGCGGCCACTTGCTCACCGGGACTCCGCGAATCGAGGGCGAGGGCGAAGGCCTTCGAGTTTTCAACAGCCTCATCGTCGTCGACGAGCAAGCGAAGTTGCTGGGGCGCTATGACAAGCACCACCTCGTTCCGTTCGGCGAGTATCTGCCTTGGCGAACCATCCTCGGCGTCATTGGCCTCGACAAACTGGTTTCGAGTTCACCGGTCGACTTCTCTCCGGGGCCGGGCCCCGCCACACTGATGACCGACTCGATTCCACCGTTCAGCCCGTTGATTTGCTATGAGGCCATTTTTCCGGGGAACGCCGTCGCCATGGGAATGAGGCCTGCGTGGCTCCTGGGGATCACCAATGACGCTTGGTTCGGTCCCGACGCGGGGCCGGCGCAACACCTGGCAATGGCGCGACTCCGCGCCGTCGAGCAGGGGCTCCCCCTTGTCCGAGCGGCCAACACGGGAATTTCGGCGATCATCGACGGCTACGGTCGGGTGCTGGCGCAGCTTCCGATCGGTCACGAAGGCGTCATCGACCGGAATCTACCGCCGGCGCTGTCGCCGACGCCGTTCTCCCGCTTCGGGGACCGCGGTTTTCTGGCCCTGGTGCTATTGGGTCTCGGTGTCAGCCAATTGGGCCTGCGGCGCGAACCGCGTCAACAGGCGCATTGACCTGCCCGGCGTGTCTGCCCTAAAACTCGAAACGCTGGTCGGTTAGTCAGCACAAGTGCATTGGCTCGCGTCCTTTTTGGGGGAGGTCGGGAGCACGTCAATAAGGTCTAAGCCAGTGCCCCCAAAATCCTCTTCGACGAGACTCGATCCTATCGATGCGCACGTCGGCGGCCGTGTTCGCCTCCGTCGCACGCTTCTCGGGATGAGTCAGGAAAAGCTCGGCCAAGCGGTCGGGTTGACGTTTCAGCAGATTCAGAAATACGAACGCGGCCTCAACCGCATCGGGTCGAGCCGCCTATTTCAGTTCAGCCGAGTCCTCGATGTACCGGTGTCGTTCTTCTTCGACGACATGCAGCTCGATCAGGGAAAGCCCCGGGTCGATGTTGCGACGACGGGCATGGACGACGACGACGATAGCTTGTCGCGCCGAGAGACACTCGAGCTCATTCGCGCCTACTATCGGATTACCGACCGCGGAATGCGCCGACGGGTCTATGAGCTGATCAAAGCGATCGGGGGTGAATCGATCGAGACCTCCGGCAATACGTCCTCGGCTTGACCTCGCGGCCCAGACCCGAATAAATCAGCCGCCCGTCTGAGCGGCCGGCGCCCTGGCGTCGCCGCCCGGCCGATTCCTGGAGCCGCCAAGGAGGCGCTGAATGGCCCGTACCGACTACCTGTTCACGAGCGAATCGGTTTCCGAGGGCCACCCGGACAAGGTCTGCGACCGCATTTCCGATGCCGTGGTCGATGCCTACCTGAAGGCCGACCCGTACGCGCGTGTCGCGGTCGAGACGCTGTGCACGACCAATCGCATCGTCATCGCCGGTGAGGTGCGGGGCCCGGCCTCGATCCTCAAGTCGATCGAGGGCCTCGCCCGCGAGGCCGTGCGCGACATCGGTTACGAACAGGACGGTTTCCACTGGAAGAAGGCGGTCGTCGAGATTTACGTGCACGCCCAGTCGCCCGATATCGCCCTGGGCGTTGATGCCGCCGGCAACAAGGACGAGGGCGCCGGTGATCAAGGCCTGATGTTCGGATACGCTTGCCGCGAAACGGAATCGTTGATGCCGGCGCCGATCTATTACTCGCATCGCATCCTTCAGGATCTGGCGAACGCACGAAAGGGCGGCAAAGTTCGCGGCCTTGGGCCCGATGCCAAGAGCCAAGTGACACTGCGCTACAAGAACGGAAAACCGGTGGGCGCGGCGTCTGTCGTTGTTTCGACCCAGCACGACGAGAACCTGAGCCAGGACGACGTCCGTGCCATCGTTCGGCCATTCGTCGTCAGCGCGTTGCCATCCGGCTGGATGTGCTCCGAAGAGTCGTTCTACGTGAATCCGACTGGGAAGTTCGTCGTCGGAGGCCCCGATGGCGATACCGGGCTGACCGGGCGCAAGATCATCGTCGACACCTACGGTGGCGCAGCGCCCCACGGCGGCGGTGCCTTCTCGGGCAAGGACCCGACCAAGGTGGACCGTTCAGCGGCCTACGCCGCCCGCTATGTCGCCAAGAACGTGGTCAGCGCCGGGCTTGCCGATCGTTGCCTCATCCAGGTCGCGTACGCGATCGGCGTCTCCAAACCGCTGTCGCTCTATGTCGACACGTTCGGTACCTCGACCGTAGCGGAAGACAAGCTCGAGGGCGCGATCACGGAGGCGATGGATTTGCGGCCCCGAGCCATACGAGAGACGTTGGGGCTGAACCGTCCGATCTACGCACGCACGGCGGCCTACGGCCATTTTGGTCGCAAGCCGGAGGCCGACGGTGGTTTCTCCTGGGAGCGTCTCGACCTCGTCGACGCCCTCAAGTCGGCTGTGCGATAGGGCGGAGACGACTTCGCCAAGCTCCGAACGGTCTCGTTTCTACGGTCGGCGTCACGGTCACCGGCTAAGCGCGCTTCAACGCCAACTTCTCGCGCAGGAATTGCCGCGGCGTGACGTGATCCTGCCGCCGGCCGGCGTGGCCCTCGATCCGGCCATCCTGTTTTCGCCCGCCGTGACGGCGGTTTGGCTCGAAATCGGTTTTGGCAGTGGCGAACATCTCCTGGCGCAGGCCGAGGCCAATCCAGGAGTTGGCCTGATCGGTTGCGAGCCCTACATCAATGGAATCGCAGCGGCGCTGCGCCCTCTGAGCGAGAGACCCGATCTCCCGGTGCGCCTCACCATGCAGGACGCACGCGCCGTCCTGTGGACGGTCGCCGATCGGTCGCTTGCCCGCGTGTTTCTTCTTTTTCCCGATCCTTGGCCGAAACGGCGTCATCACAAGCGACGGTTCGTCCAACCGGCGGCTCTGGACCAGCTTGCCCGCGCGATGATCGACGGCGGGGAATTTCGCTTTGCGACCGATCATCGGGAATACGCGCGCTGGACCCTCGGGCACGTGCTCCGGCATGGGGCCTTCGAATGGCTCGCGCGCTCGCCGAACGATTGGCGCTCGCGCCCGGCGGATTGGCCGGCGACGCGCTATGAACGTAAGGCCGAACGGGCCGGTCGTGCCCCGATCTTCTTGCGGTTCCGCCGGCGTCCCCGCCTCGGGGCTTGAAAGTCTCGGGATTCCGCCTAATATCCCGGCCAATCAACAACAACTTCGCTTTGCAACCCTGGAAACGGGGCCTAGCAGTGGGCGAAAGCCCGCTCGTCGTTTTGCTGTTTTCGCATGGTCGATGTCGCTCGAATCGAAGGTTTGATCGCCCCGTCGCTGGCCGCGATGGGGTTTGCGATCGTGCGCGTCCGCTTTCTCGGCGGTGCCCGCCGCGCGACGCTCCAGATCATGGTCGAGCGAGCCCTGCCCGAGCATGGTGTGCGCTTGGACGACGGCGGAATATCGGCCGATGACTGTGCCGAGGTAAGCCGCACGGTGTCGGCCCTGCTCGATGTCGAAGACCCGATCGCCGGTGCCTACGAGCTCGAAATCAGTTCGCCGGGAATCGATCGCCCCCTACTGCGACCGGCAGATTTTCGGCGCTATCGTGGCTTTGCTGCCCGGCTTGAGACACGGCTGCCGATCGACGGCCGGCGGCGCTTCGCTGGCACTTTGGACGAAACCGACACCCAGCACGTGCGATTGATCGATCCCGATGGCGCGGTGATCTCGGTTCCCTTCGCCGCCATTCACGCCGCCAAGCTGCAATTGACCGACCATCTCCTGCAAGAAGTGTCGCGCCTGCGATCGCAGGCCCAGACCAAGGAAGAGGCCCTATGAAACAGCCCGAAGTGCGTCGCACCAGCCAGAACCGAATTGAACTGCTGCAGATTGCGGATGCGGTGGCCCGCGAGAAGGTGATCGAGCGCGATACCGTGCTCAAGGCCATGGAGGAGGCGATCCAGAAAGCGGCGCGTTCGCGCTACGGCATGGAAAACGACATTCGTGCGGAAATCGACCGGTCGACCGGCGAGATCAAGATCTTTCGCTGCCTCGAGGTCGCTGATGCCATCGAGAGCGAGGCCAAGCAGATTCGTCTCGACGACGCGCGGGAGCGCAACCCCGACGCCCAGGTCGGCGACATCATCGCCGAACCGCTGCCGCCGCTCGACTTTGGCCGCATTGCGGCACAGACCGCCAAGCAGGTCATCGTGCAAAAAGTGCGCGACGCCGAACGCGAGCGTCAGTACGAAGAATACAAGGATCGCATCGGTGAGATCGTCAACGGTATCGTCAAACGCGTCGAATACGGGAACGTCACCGTCGACTTGGGCCGAGCCGAGGCCATCATTCGCCGCGACGAGCTTCTCCCGCGCGAGACGTATCGCCAGGGCGATCGAGTCCGCGCCTATGTCTACGATGTCCGCCGTGAGCCACGCGGGCCACAAATCTTTCTGTCGCGCACGCATCCCAAGTTCATGGCCAAGCTCTTCGCCCAGGAGGTGCCGGAGGTGTACGACGGCATCATCGAGATCAAATCGGTGGCGAGGGATCCCGGAAGTCGCGCCAAGATCGCGGTGATGTCGAACGATTCCAGCATCGATCCGGTCGGAGCGTGCGTCGGCATGCGCGGCAGTCGCGTCCAGGCGGTGGTCAACGAGTTACACGGTGAGAAGATCGATATCATTCAATGGTCGCCGGATGACGCAACGTTCATCGTCAATGCGCTGGCCCCGGCCGAGGTCACCAAGGTCGTGCTCGATGAGGACGCCCATCGTATCGAGGTGGTGGTTCCCGACGATCAGTTGTCGCTTGCGATCGGACGTCGCGGCCAGAACGTACGGCTGGCATCCCAACTGACGACCTGGGACATCGATGTCTTGACCGAGGCGGAGGAGTCGGAGCGCCGTCAGGAGGAGTTCCGCCAACGCAGCAAGTTGTTCATCGACTCGCTCGACGTCGATGAAGTGATCGCGCAGCTGTTGGCGACCGAGGGGTTCGCGTCGGTCAGGGAAATCGCCGAAGTTCCTCCTGGGGATTTGTCTTCGATCGAGGGATTCGACGAGAACGTCGCGAGCGAGCTTCAGAATCGGGCGCGGGTCTATCTCGAGAAGGTCGACCAGCAGCTGACGGAAGAGCGGCGCACCCTTGGCGTGAACGACGAGGTGGCTGCGATCGACGGGTTGACCCCGGCCATGCTCGTGACGTTGGGCAAAGCGGGCGTGAAGACGCTCGACGATCTCGGCGATCTGGCGGGCGACGAACTTCGCGAAATGCTACCCGAGGCGGATTTCGGCGAAGAGGAAGCCAATGCGATCATCATGGCCGCTCGCGCGCACTGGTTCGAAGGCGAGGAGGCCGGAGGAGCGTCGAACTGACCCACCGGTTTGGCGCGAGCGGCGGGCTGACCGGCTAGCGGTCGTCGGATCGGTGCCGAAGGAACAAGACCTAGTGGTGCCGGACTCTCGTGCGTTCGCTTGTTTGTTCCCCCGCCGGACCGGGAATTGGGTTTGGCGCATGGCTGGGGAAATGTGGTACATGCTTGCCCTCCGGCCTGTGGACAGTGTGAGCGGATCGCGTCCGAATTGGTTCGACGCGGCGTTGTGTATTAGTGGGTCGGTATCGATGTGGCGAAGGACGGCCGAGTGATCGCGCGATGAGTGACGAAAACGACGAAAAGAGACCATTGTCGCTAGGCGGCCGGCCGAAGTTGGAGCTGCGCGGGCGTGGCGCCGGTGGCGGCGGCCAAGTGCGCCAGAGTTTCTCCCATGGGCGATCGAAGACCGTTCAGGTCGAAGTCAAGCGCAAGCGGGTTGGCCCGCCGCCGACCAAGCCGGTCGCGAAAGATCCGGAGCCGGTGAAGGTCGAGACCCTGAAGCCGGTCCCCCCGCCTCCCCCGGCGGAGGTCGTCGAGAAACCTGCGTCTAAGACTCAGTCGCGAATCGTCCTCAAGGCGCTGACCGACGACGAAAAAGCCGCACGAGCGCGAGCGCTCGAGGACTCGATCAAAGCCTCTGCGGCGGCACGCCGGCAAGCGGAGGAGCAAGCGACCAAGCGCGCGGCTGAGGAAGTGCGCCTCGCGGTAGAGCGCGAGGCCGCGACCCGCCGCGAAGCCGAGGAAGCCGAGCGCAAACGACAAGAAGAAGAGTCGCGCCAAAAGGCCGCCGAGGCGGCGGCGGAGCGGCTCAGCCGCGTCCCGACAACCGAGGCGGGCACCGCCGCGACCGAGGAAGACGATGATGCCCCACGGCGTCGTCCGGGCGCGAAGGTCGACCCGCGCCGCGCGGTCAGTCCACGCCGAGGCGATGAACGCCGGCGGACCGGCAAGATCACGCTGACGCAGGCCCTGGATGACAGTGAACGCGTCCGCAGCTTGGCCTCCGTCCGTCGGCAACGCGAACGCGAAAAGCGGCAAGCAGCCCGCGACGTCGGGTCGCAGCAACCGGCCAAAGTCTTTCGGGACGTCGTCGTTCCCGACACGATCACCGTTCAGGAACTCGCCAACCGAATGACCGAGCGCGCGGTCGACGTCATCAAGTCGCTCATGAAGATGGGCATGATGGTGACGATCAACCAATCGATCGATGCCGACACCGCCGAGATCGTGGTCGGCGAGTTCGGCCATCGCCCGAAGCGCGTTTCGGCGTCCGATGTCGACATCGGCTTCATGCGCGAGCCGGACGATCCGGCGAGAATGCAGACCCGTCCGCCCGTCGTGACCGTGATGGGCCACGTCGATCACGGCAAGACATCGCTGCTCGATGCGCTACGGGAAACCGACGTTGCGGCCCACGAGGCCGGCGGCATCACCCAGCATATCGGGGCCTACCAAGTGACGCTCGGCTCGGGTGGACGCATTACGTTCTTGGATACGCCCGGTCACGAGGCGTTCACGGCCATGCGCGCGCGTGGCGCCAGGGTCACCGACCTCGTCGTCCTCGTCGTGGCGGCCGACGACGGCGTCATGCCGCAGACCATCGAGGCGATCCGCCATGCGCGTGCCGCCAAAGTGCCGATGATCGTCGCCGTCAACAAGGTCGACAAGAACGGGGCGAATCCGCAGAAAATCCGGCGCGATCTGCTGCAGCATGAGGTCGTAGTCGAGGAACTGGGTGGCGACACGATTGCCATCGACGTTTCGGCCAAGGCCAAGACCGGCCTCGACAAGCTCGAAGAAGCGATCCTGCTGCAGGCCGAAGTTCTCGAATTGAAAGCCGATCCCAACCGAGCGGCGGAAGGCGTCGTGATCGAGGCGCAGCTCGATCGGGGTCGTGGCAGCGTGGCGACGGTTCTCGTTCAGCGCGGCCGTCTCAGAGTGGGCGATATCATCGTCGCTGGTTCCGAGTGGGGGCGCGTGCGCGCCCTGGTCAACGATCGTGGCAAGGCGGTCGAAAGCGTCGGTCCGGGTGAACCGGTCGAAGTTCTCGGGCTCAACGGAACGCCGTTGGCCGGCGACGACTTCGGGGTCGTCGATTCCGAGGCGCGCGCCCGGGAGATATCCGCGTTCCGCACCGATCGCACCCGAGCCAAGGAAGCCGCGACGGCCTTGGGGTCGCGTAGCTCACTCGATCAGCTGTTCAGCAAGATGAAAGAGGGCGCGGCCAACGAACTGCCGATCGTGGTCAAGACGGACGTCCGAGGTTCGTTGGAGGCCATCCAGGGCGCGCTGGAAAAGATTTCGAACGACGAGGTCAAAGTTCGCGTGCTTCACGGGGCGGTTGGCGGCATCAACGAGTCCGACGTGACTCTGGCCCATGCCTCGGGAGCTCTGATCGTCGGGTTCAACGTTCGCGCCAACGCCCAGGCCCGCGAGCGCGCGAAACGCGACGTCATCGACATCCGTTACTACTCGGTGATTTACGACATCGTCGACGACGTCAGGGAGATGTTGTCGAAGAAACTCGCACCGACGCTCAAGGAGCGGATCCTCGGTCAGGCGCGCATCAAACAGGTGTTTGCAATCTCCAAGGTGGGCAAGATCGCTGGTTGCGAGGTCATCGACGGGTTGGTCCGCCGGGCTGTTCGGGCCCGATTGTTGCGCGACGATATCGTGTTGCATGAAGGCGAACTCAAGTCCCTCAAGCACTTCAAGGACGACGTGCGCGAAGTTCGCGCGGGATCGGAATGCGGAATTGGCTTGGAGGATTTCCAGGACGTGCAAGAGGGCGACATCATCGAAGCCTACGAAGTCGAGTCGATCGCGCGTACGCTTTAGCCTTGGACTTGGCCCAAGGGGGACATCATGACCAGGCGCTCGGTACCCCCGGGCCAGCGGCAATTGCGTGTAGCCTCGCTCGTCCGCGAAGGATTGGCCGAACTGTTCTCACGCGGTGACGTGCCTGAGCTCGAATCGGCGATGGTGACCGTCTCGGAGGTCCGCATGAGCCCGGATCTGCGCCATGCGACGGTGTTCGTCACCGCCCTGGGCGGCGAGGCCGACGGCGAAACGCTCGAACGTCTGAAGCAGGCGGGGCCAAGTCTGTCGGGTGAACTGGGTCGCCGCCTGGGACTGCGCTTCGCTCCTAAGTTGGCGTTCGTTCGCGACACGTCCTTCGATCGCGCCGCCCGTATCGAAGCTCTGCTTCGTCCGAAGGATTCCTCGCCGCAATGAACGTCGAAGGCCACCGTCCCCACGGTTGGTTGGTGATCGACAAGCCCGAAGGGATGACGTCGTCCTCGGTGGTCGGTCGCGTGCGTCGGCTCACAGGAACGAGGCCGGTTGGACATGCAGGGACGCTGGATCCGCTGGCGACCGGCGTCCTTCCGGTCGCCCTCGGTGAAGCGACCAAGACGACCAGCTTTGCGATGACATTCACCAAAAGCTACCGCGTGACCGTTGCCTGGGGCGAGGAGAGATCGACCGACGACCGCGAAGGGGACGTCGTCGCCGCCTCGGGGCGGCGCCCGACTGTCGAAGAGGTCTCGGCCGCCCTACCCCATTTCATCGGGACGCTCTCCCAGCGCCCACCGGCGTTTTCCGCCATCAAGGTCAGCGGTCGACGGGCCTATGCGATTGCGCGTTCTGGTGGCACGCCCGAGCTCGCCGATCGTACAGTCGTCGTTTACGACCTGCGGTTGGTCTCCGGCGACCGGAATGCCGTGTCGCTCGAGGTCGATTGCGGCAAGGGTTTCTATGTGCGCGCCCTGGCCCGTGATCTGGGTCGGTCGTTGGGAACGCTGGGCTACGTCCAACGGCTGCGGCGGACTCGGGTCGGTCCGTTCACCGAATCGGCGGCAATTTCCCTGGATTCCCTGGGGGACTTGGTCCATAGTGCGCGCCTCATTGAGGTCCTGCAGCCGCTGTTAACCGCGCTGGACGACATCCCGGCGCTGGCTGTCAGTGACCTGGACGCGACGAAAATCCGTCACGGCCAGAGGATCATGGTGAGTTCGCCCGCGGTCGACGGCCTGGTGGTCGTCGTGCACGACGGGCGGCCGGTGGCGCTGGCAAGATCCGATCACGGCTCAGTGGCTCCGGTCCGCGTTTTCAATCTTTAGACCGAACGAGGCATCGATGTCGGTAACGGCTGAGCGTAAGGCCGAACTCATCAAAGAGTTCGCGCATGGGAAGAGCGACACCGGCTCCCCCGAGGTTCAAGTGGCGATCCTGTCCGAGCGGATCGCCAACCTGACCGAGCACTTCAAGACCCACGTCAAGGACACGCACTCGCGACGGGGCCTGCTAATGCTCGTCAATCGACGGCGACGGCTGCTCGATTATCTGCGGCGCGCGGACGAAGCGCGCTACGACGAGCTCATCAAAAAGCTCGGACTGCGCAAATAACCGGTGTCAGAGCGTGCCGTGGCGTCTTGCATGCGGCTCATCTTGGTACGCGGTCGATCGTCCAGCGGACGACCGGCCGCTGTTCATGGCCGGGCCAGCGGGCGCGGCGAAAACGGGTGTCGGCAATCAGGCCGGCACGTAACGGGCGGGACGCGACTCGCAGGAATGAGGGGAAGATATGTTCGATATTCATCGCAAGGAAATCATGTGGGGCGGTCGCCGCCTGGTGCTCGAAACCGGCCGATTGGCGCGGCAGGCCACCGGAGCCGTGCTGGTCACCTACGGCGACACGACGGTCTTGTGTACCGCGGTCGCCCAGAAGTCGCCGCGGCCGGACATCGATTTCTTCCCGCTGACGGTCAACTATCAGGAAAAGACGTTTGCCGCAGGCAAGATTCCCGGCGGCTTTTTCAAGCGTGAGGGGCGGCCGAGCGAAAAGGAAACGCTGACCTCGCGCCTCATCGACCGGCCGATCCGCCCGCTCTTCGTCGATGGATTTCGCAACGATACCCAAGTGATCTGTACGGTTCTCTCCCACGACTTGGAGAACACGCCTGACATCGCGGCGTTGGTCGGAACATCCGCGGCGCTGACGCTTTCGGGGATTCCGTTCCTTGGGCCGATCGGCGGCGCGCGCGTTGGCTACATCAACGGCGAATACCGTCTCAACCCGACGCCTGCCGAAATGGCGGAATCGAAGCTCGATCTGGTCGTCGCCGGCACCCAGAAAGCGGTGATCATGGTCGAGTCCGAAGCTCATGAACTGAGCGAAGAGACGATGCTGGGCGCCGTGATGTTCGGCCATCAATCGTTCCAGCCGGTGATCGACTTGATCATCGCCCTGGCCGAGCGCTGCGCGAAGGAGCCCTGGGTGGTGCCCGAGGACCCGCAAGCAGCGGCTCTGGCGAAGCGGGCCGAACAGGTGATCGGCGCCGACCTTCGCGCCGCCTATGCCGAGCGCGCGAAGCAGGCGCGCAGCGAGTTGCTTGCCAAAGCGAAGGAAAAGATGGCGGCGGCGCTGGCCCAGGAAAGCATCGACGCTTCGGCCGGCGATCTGATGAAGGACCTGGAAAAGAACATCGTCCGCAATCAGATTCTCGACACCGGTATCCGCATCGACGGACGCGACACCAAGACCGTACGGCCAATCGAGTGCGAGACCGACATTCTGCCGCGAACCCATGGTTCGGCGCTGTTCACGCGTGGCGAAACCCAGGCCCTGGTCGTCACGACGCTCGGGACCGGCCAGGACGAACAGATCATCGATGCGCTCGAGGGCGAATACCGCGAGCGCTTCATGCTGCACTACAATTTTCCGCCGTATTCGACGGGCGAAACCAAGTTCATGTCCTCTCCGGGCCGCCGTGAAATCGGCCACGGCAAGTTGGCGTGGCGGGCCGTACGTCCGTTGCTGCCCGACGCCGAGAAGTTCCCCTACACGATTCGCGTGGTCTCCGAGGTCACCGAATCGAATGGGTCGTCTTCGATGGCGTCGGTGTGTGGCTCGTCGCTTTCGTTGATGAGCGCCGGTGTTCCCCTCAAGGCGCCCGTCGCCGGTATCGCGATGGGGCTCATTCTCGAGGATCGCGGCTTCGCCGTGCTGTCGGACATTCTCGGCGACGAGGATCATCTCGGCGACATGGACTTCAAGGTGGCCGGGACCGAGCACGGCGTCACAGCGCTGCAGATGGATATCAAAGTCAACGGCATAACCCGCGAGATCATGCAGACCGCGCTCGCCCAGGCGCGCGACGGTCGCCTGCACATCCTCGGGGAGATGAGCAAGGCGCTCAATCGCGCCCGCGACTCGATCAACCGCTACGCCCCGCGCATCACGACACTGACCATCCCCAAGGACAAGATCCGTGAAGTGATCGGAACCGGGGGCAAGGTCATTCGCGAGATCTGCGAGGTGACGGGCACCAAGATCGACATCGAGGATGACGGGACGATCAAGGTCGCGAGCGCCGATTCGAAGGCGGCCGAGGCGGCGGTGCAGTGGATTCGCAACATCGTGGCCGAACCAGAGATCGGAGTCATCTATCGTGGCAAGGTCGTCAAGGTCGTCGATTTTGGTGCATTCGTGAACTTCATCGGCAACCGCGACGGCTTGGTCCATATCAGCGAGCTCGCGCCGCGGCGCGTGGCCAAGGTTGGCGACGTCGTCAAAGAGGGTGACGAAGTATGGGTCAAGGTCCTGGCGCTCGATGATCGCGGCAAGGTGCGCCTGAGCATGAAGGCGGTGGACCAACAAACCGGGCAGGCTGCCGCCGCGGCCGAGGCTCCGGCCGGTTCGTGAGCGAACTGGGCTCCCCGGCCGGCCCCTTTGGGTTTTGTGGAATCGTTCTATATTTACCGGTGGGACCTTTTGGCGAGGGCGCCGGTTGAAAGCTATCAACACTCTTAAGATCTCGGGTTTCGAGGTTCTGCCGCTGGTCGAGGGCGGCAAGGGCATTTCTGTATCGAACGGCGAGAGCTCCGGCGCCTGGGCCGCCGCCGGCGGGGTCGGAACGTTCTCGGGCGTAAATGCCGACTCCTACGACGTCGACGGACGTCCGGTTCCGCAGCGCTATTTCGGCCGGACGCGGGTCGAGCGCCACGAGGAACTGATCGCGTACGCGATCAAAGGTGGCATCACCCAGGCCAAGATCGCCCACGACCTGAGCGGGGGCCGCGGTCCGATCCACATGAACGTGCTGTGGGAAATGGCGGCCGCCGAACGGGTTCTCGTGGGCGTGCTCGAAGGGGCGAGCGGCCTGATCCACGGGGTCACCTGTGGTGCCGGGATGCCCTACCGCTTGGCGGAGTTGGCGGCCCGTTATCGCGTTCACTACTACCCGATCGTTTCGTCGGCCCGGGCGTTCCGCGCGCTGTGGAAGCGCGCCTACCATAAGTTTTCGGAGCGACTGGGCGGGGTCGTGTACGAGGATCCCTGGTTGGCGGGTGGACACAACGGTCTTTCCAATAGCGAAGATCCCGAAAAACCAGAGGATCCTTACCCGCGCGTCGTCGAATTGCGTCGTGTCATGCGGGAGTTTGGATTGGATCAGGTCCCAATCGTGATGGCCGGTGGGGTCTGGTTCCTGCGAGAGTGGGAGGATTGGTTCGACAATCCCGAACTCGGGCCTGTGGCATTTCAGTTCGGCACCCGTCCGCTGCTGACGAAAGAAAGCCCCATCTCCGATGCATGGAAGCGTCGCCTGATGACGCTCAAGGAAGGGGATGTCTATCTCAACCGCTTCAGCCCGACCGGAATGTGGTCGAGCGCGGTCGAGAATGAATTCTTGCGCGAAATGAAGGAACGCTGCGACCGCCAGATCGCTTACACCCGTGAGCCGATCGGCGACCACGCAGAATCCTTCGGCACTGGTCCGCGCCATCGTCCCGTCTTCGTCACGGCCCACGATCTCGCCCGGGCCCGTGAATGGGTGGCCCAGGGTTACACCGAGGCGATGCGAACCCCGGACTCGACGCTGATCTTCGTCACTCCGGAGAAAATGCGCGAGATTCGGACCGATCAGGTCGAGTGCATGGGTTGCTTGAGCGCTTGCCTGTTCTCCAACTGGTCACAGGATGAGGGCCATACGACAGGAAAGAAGGCCGATCCGCGGAGTTACTGCATTCAGAAGACGCTGCAGACGATCAGCCACAGCGACGACGTCCAGCACCAGCTGATGTTCGCGGGCCACGCCGCCTTTCGGTTCAGCAGCGACCCGTTTTACTCCAACGGTTTCATCCCAACGGTCAGACAGCTCGTCGAACGTCTGGTGACGGGAGACTGAGATGGCGCGATCGACCCCGCCCGCTCGATCCTTCGCTTCGGCGCTCAATCGTCTGCGCGCCGCTGGCCTGCGACCAACGCGCCAGCGTCTAGCCCTCGCCAAGACGCTGTTCGACAAGGGGCCGCGCCATGTCACGGCCGAAGCCCTGCACGCCGAAGCCCTCGACGCGCAAATGCGGGTTTCGCTCGCAACCGTCTACAACACCTTGCACCAGTTCGTGCGGGTCGGCCTGTTGCGCGAGGTCATGGTCGATCCTGGGCGTTCGTACTTCGATACCAACGTCGCCGATCACCACCACTTCTGGCAGCCCGACTCGGCGCGCCTGACGGACATTCCGCCCGAGCACGTCGTGGTCAGCCGTATCCCCGCCCCACCCCTCGGTACCGAGGTCGGGCGCGTCGATGTCGTGGTCCGGCTGCGATCCAAGAAAGGCAAGTAGTTTGGTTGGTTGAGGCGTTTATTGGAGTAATTCTAAACTATTGACAGACCCTCGAGGATTGCGCATATAAGCGGCATCACCGAGCCGACGGAACCAACGACCAAAGGAGGATGACAGATGGCAAGTCTCAAAGGCAGTAAGACGGAAGGAAATCTGAAGGCGGCGTTCGCCGGCGAATCGCAGGCCAATCGGCGCTACCTGTACTTCGCCCAGAAGGCCGACGTGGAGGGCTGGAACGACGTTTCGACCGTATTTCGCTCGACGGCCGAAGGCGAGACCGGCCACGCGCACGGTCACCTCGAGTTTCTCGAGTCGGTGGGCGACCCGGCGACCGGTTTGCCGATCGGTGACACGGCGAAGAACCTGAAAGCGGCGATCGCGGGCGAGACCCACGAGTACACCGACATGTACCCGGGCATGGCCAAGACCGCCCGCGCCGAAGGCTTCAACGAAATCGCCGACTGGTTCGAAACGCTTGCCAAAGCCGAAAAGTCGCACGCCGGACGCTTCCAGCGGGCGCTCGACGGCCTCAAGTAAGACCCAAGCCCTCGATACTCTGCGTGAAGGGGGCCCGTGCGGCCCCCTTCTAGTCTCAACACGCTCCGCGGATGAACCGATGAAAGAAGGCAGCCTGGAAGCTCCGGTTCGCCACCCCCTGGATTGGCAATCCGAATCTTTCGTCGATCTCGAGGCGCTCGATGCCGAGGTGCGTCGGGTCTTCGACATCTGCCACGGCTGTCGTCGTTGTTTCAACCTGTGTGATTCGTTCCCGCGATTGTTCGATCTCGTCGATGCCTCGCCGTCCGGGGAGCTCGACGCAGTGGCGAGCGCAGACTTCAAGCCCGTGGTCGACGCATGCACGCTCTGCGACATGTGTTTCATGACCAAATGCCCCTACGTCCCGCCCCATGAGTTCAATCTCGATTTTCCACACCTGATGCTGCGTTATCGGGTTGCCGAGCGACATCACGGGTTGCGTCCGGGCATTGGCGAGCGTCAACTGACCGAGACGGACCGCAACGGTCGACTTGCGGGTCTCGCCGTACCGATCGCCAACTGGGCCTCGCGACGGGACAACACACTGACCCGTCCCATCCTAAACGGGATCGCCCATGTGCACCGCGACGTCGAACTGCCGAAGTTCCACAGCCCGGCATTCGAGGCACGCTCGCACGAAGTGCCCGAGCGCAACACCGCGGCACCGGCGGCGCAGCGCAAGGCCGTGCTCTATGCGACCTGTTTCGTGAACTTCAACAACCCGGGCATCGGCGAGGCCGCGCGTGGCGTTCTCGCCAGGAACGGCGTGACCACCGAAGTCGTCTATCCCGAATGCTGCGGCATGCCGCAACTCGAGGGTGGCGAAATCGATGTCGTCGCTGCCAAGGCCAGGCGGGTGGCAGCGACCCTGCGGCTCTGGATCGACCAAGGGTACGACGTCGTGGCCCTGACGCCCTCCTGCGCCCTCATGCTGAAATTCGAGTGGCCGCTCATCGTTCCGGATGACGGCAACATCAAGGTCCTGGCCAGCGCGACGCGTGACGTCACCGAATATCTGGTCGATATCGCCAGGAAAGAAGGGCTGGCACCCGGGCTAAAGCCGCTAGGCGGTGGTGTTGCGGTCCATTTGGCCTGCCACGCGCGGGCGCAAAACATGGGGCCGAAGGCCGCCGAGCTGCTCAAGCTCATTCCGGAAAGCGCGGTCACGATCGTCGAACGCTGCTCGGGGCACGGCGGGTCGTGGGGCATCAAAGACCAAAACTTTCCGATTGCGGTCAAGAATGGCCGGCCTGCCGCACAGCGGGCGATCGACGCTGGGGCGACCTACGTCAGCTCCGAGTGCCCGCTGGCGGGAAAGCACCTGGTCCAGGTCATCGAGACGATCGATCCCGCGAAGCGCCTCGATCGCTCATTCCACCCCGTCGAGTTGTTCGCCAAAGCCTATGGTCTCGCGGTCGAGGGGGATTGATCATGGGTGTGCCCGAGCGCCGCATCGATCGCCGAGACCTGATGACGATGGAGGACTACGGGCGCATCCGTCAGGAAAAGCGTCGCGCGATTTCCGAACTCAAGAAGAACCGGCGGCTGGCGATCGGCCCCTTTGCGACGCTCTACTTCGAGAGTTACGACACGATGTGGATGCAGATCCACGAGATGCTCTACGTCGAGCGCGGCGGCGAGGACCAGATCGCCGGCGAACTGGCGGCCTACAACCCGTTGATTCCGCAAGGAAACGAGATCATCGCTACGCTCATGTTCGAGATCGATGATCCGGCCCGGAGAAGCGCCGAACTCCAGCGACTCGGCGGTGTCGAACACACCGTGGGCCTGAGAATCGCGTCGGAACGCATCGTGGCGACGATCATCGGAGAGGAAGAGCGCACGCGCGACGATGGCAAGACGTCGGCTGTCCATTTCTTCCGCTTCGTCATGGACGATCGCCAGGTCGCTTTGTTCAAGGACCAGGCGAATGAGGCGATGTTCTCGGTCACCCACCCCAACTATGGTCACCTCGCCATGATTCCGGCCGGCGTTCGCCAAGCCTTGATCGGCGACCTCAGTTGAACTCCTCGTTGGCGTAGGTGCCCCAGAGCTGGTCACGTAGGACCCAGCCCCGCCGACCCTGGAGGCTCAACCGGCACCACTGCGACCGGCACGACAGAATCTTGGCCACGACCCCGGCCTCGGCATAGGCGACCGGGGCCGACTGCTCCGATGGGTCGGCCCGAAGTGCCCGAGTCGCCCCTAAGATCATGCCGGTGCGATCCGACGACAGCAGCCGTCGATGAATCCAGGCCTCATCGCCCTCCACATCGCGAACCTTGTACCAGTTGTCGAACTCGGCCAGCGCTTCGACCGGCATGCCCGATCGTTTGTACACCCAGGCAATCGGATATCGAGTGCCGGGCCCGGAGCGGGCGTTCACGGTGGCGTGTCGCAGACTGACGTAATGTGGTTTGAAGGCAGCCTCGGCCGCCGTCGCCGGTGTGTGCGGGAGCACCCCTGCGATGAGCATGGCTGCCCAGGCCACGATCGCGGAAACGGGAAACAGCCACCGGCCATACTCCTCACGCGGATGCCGGGGGGGGTTCATGCCGCCGGTAATAACGGCCGTTCGCGGCCACCGTCAAGCCGCCGCGGCTTTCACGATCGGGAGGATTTTGCTAGACACGACAAACGCCTAGCCCACCGTGGCGTCAGGAGCGCTTGATGCCGCAGCGCCGGCCAAAACCCGTTGTCGTCGTGACCCGAAAGCTGCCGGACGTGGTGCAAACCCGGATGATGGAGTTGTTCGACGCGCGCCTGAACATCGACGATCACCCCTTTGGCCCCGCCGAGCTCGCCGCCGCGGTCCGCGACGCCGACGTCCTGGTTCCCACCGTTTCCGATCGCATCGATGCGGGCGTCCTAGGCTCGGCGGGTCCCAACCTCAAGCTCATCGCCAACTTCGGTAACGGGGTCGATCACATCGACCTGGCGGCTTCGGCCGATCGCGGAATCGTCGTCACGAATACGCCGCGGGTTCTGACCGAGGACACCGCCGACATGACGATGGCCTTGATTCTCGCGGCTCCCCGGCGCCTCACCGAGGGCGAGCGGCTCGTTCGCGCGGGTCTTTGGAAAGGATGGTCCCCCAGTTTCATGTTGGGGCATCGCCTTGCCAACAAGCGTCTTGGGATCGTCGGAATGGGGCGGATCGGGATGGCCGTCGCGCGGCGCGCGCGCGCGTTCGGATTGTCGATTCACTATCACAATCGCCGTCGCGTGGCGGAGGACCTCGAAGCCGAACTCGAAGCCACCTACTGGGAAAGTCTGGACCAGATGCTGGCGCACATGGACATCGTTTCGGTGAACTGCCCGCATACGCCGGCGACCTACCATCTGCTTTCGGCCCGGCGGCTCAAGCTCCTGCGACGATCCGCCTACATCGTCAACACGGCCCGCGGCGAGATCATCGACGAAAACACGTTGGTCGAAATGTTGGCCGCGGGCGAAATCGCCGGCGCGGGCCTGGATGTCTACGAGCACGAACCAAAGATCCATCCGAAGCTGCTCGGCCTCGACAACGTGGTGCTGCTGCCCCATATGGGTTCCGCGACGCTCGAAGGACGAATCGACACGGGCGAGCGTGTCATCGTCAACATTCGTACCTTCATCGACGGTCATCGCCCGCCCGACCGGGTGATCCGCGGGGCAACAATCTGAATGGGCTCCTAGACGAAGATGATCGATCCATCGGCGCCGGCGTCACGGAGGAAGGTGACAAGGCCGCCTTCGTCATAGTGCAAGTCGCTGCGCAACTGCGTCCGGCCCAGCCCGATGGCGCGTAACCCCATGTCACAGACGAGGAATCGGCCTCCCAGGTCGCGGCACGCCGCGAGCAACTCCTCGAACTCGCCGACGCCCTGGTCACGAAAGCCGCGGTCGATCGTCGCGGCGTCGGTCGCTTCCCCCGTCGGCAGCGTCTGCCAACCGGGAATCGCGAGGTCGGCACGCAGGGCCTCGATTGCCCTCATGGTGAAGAACAGGGTGACAGGCACCGAAATCGCGAGCGCAGCGGCGGCGGTCGCGAGGGCGTAGTGGACGCGTCGGAACTCGCCGGTGAACACGATGATCGCGAGCCGTTTGGGCTTGTCGGCGGGGTCAGGATTCATGGGCCGAGAGATCACGGATCGTGGCCTGGGGGCCGCACAGGCTGCAGGCGGGATCGGGCCGCACGCGCACCTTGCGGAACTCGCTGGTCAGAGCGTCGTAGATGACGAGGTGTCCCGAAAGGCTCCGGCCGATGCCGAGAATCTCCTTGATCACTTCGGTGGCCTGCAACGTACCGACAACCCCGGCGACCGCACCCAACACACCGCCCTCGGCGCAGCTCGGAATGAGCCCCTCGGGAGGTGGCGCCGGGTAGATACAGCGATAGCACGGATGTTCACCGCGCAAGTGCGACTTGAAGGTGGCGATCTGGCCGTCGAAACGCAGCACCGCCGCCGACACCAACGTCTTGCCTGCGAGATGGCAGGCGTCGTTGAGCAGGAATCGGGTCGGGAAATTGTCACAACCATCGGCGATGACGTCGAAATCCCGAATGACCGTCAGTACGTTTCCCGCCGACAGCCGCTCACGAAAGGCCACGACCCGAACCTCGGGGTTCAGCGCCTTCAGCGCCGCGATGGCACTGGCGGTCTTGGCTTCGCCGATGCGGTCCGTCGTATGGGCGATCTGGCGCTGCAGGTTCGACAGGCTGACATCGTCGTGATCGATGATGCCGATGGTGCCGACACCCGCCGCTGCCAAATACATGAGGAGGGGCGAGCCCAGCCCGCCCGCGCCAACCACGAGAACCCGGCTTTCGAGGAGTCGCGCTTGGCCGCTGCCGCCGACCTCGCGGAGAATGATATGGCGGGCATAGCGCTGAATCTGTTGTTCGGTGAAGTCCATGATCGGCGCGACCGGTCGGTCAACCGTCGGTTCCGGTTCCCGACCGGACGCCGGTGGACCCGAAGCCGCCCGCGCCACGGCTCGTGTCGGGCAACGTATCGACGGAATCCAACGTTACGCGACTGACGGGCGCGACGATGAGCTGGGCGATCCGGTCACCGCGGCGAATCCGCACGAGGTCCTTGCCGAGGTTGACCAGTACGACTCCGACTTCTCCACGGTAGTCCGCATCGATCGTCCCGGGCGCGTTTAACACGGTGATTCCGGCGCGCAGCGCCAGCCCCGATCGGGGTCGAACCTGACCCTCGTAACCCTCGGGCAAGGCGAGGCGAAAGCCGGTCGGCACGAGGGCCCTCGAACCGGGGTGCAACAACAACTCGGATTCTACCGCGGCAACCAGATCCAGGCCGGCGCTGCCCGGTGTTGCGTAGCGTGGCAACGGCAGGCCTTCGCCGTTCGGCAGACGCTCGATGGCGACGACGATGGGCTCCGTCATGGCGCCTCCTTCGCCGCTGCTGGCGCGGCGCCCGGCCGCCCGAACCACTCGGCGATCCGGCTGCCCAGGCGCTCGGCGACAGCCTCCTTGTCCATCTCCGGCCAGGGATCGATTCCCGCAGCGCTGATGACGGTGACGCGATTGCGCTCCGCACCGAAGACCGCGCCACCGGCGACGCTATTGGCGATGATCCAATCGCATCCCTTGGCCGACAATTTTGTCTTGGCGTTGTCCTCGACCCGGTCGGTTTCGGCGGCGAACCCGACGACCAGGGCTGGTCGTTGCTGGCCATGTCGCGACAGGGTCGCGAGGATATCGGGGCTTTCGACCAAGCCGAATGTCGGGACGGCCGATCCCTTCTTGAGCTTCGTCGGACTGGGCTTGGCGATCCGCCAATCCGAGACAGCCGCGACGCAGATCGCCGCGTCGACGGGCAAGGCCTTGAGGCAGGCGGCCAGCATTTCTTCGGCTGTTTGCACCGGGACGGTCAGCACACCGGGTGGGGTCGCGAGGTTCGTCGGACCGCTGACCAAGACGATCTCCGCGCCCAGCCGCGCCAGGGCTCCGGCGATCGCGTGACCCTGCCGCCCGGTCGAGTGGTTGCTCAAGAACCGCACGGGGTCGATGGGCTCCTGGGTCGGTCCCGATGTGACAAGTATCCGTCGGCCGGCCAGCGGAGCTGGTCGCGTCGGCTCCGCCGCCTCGAGGCGATGGCGGATCGCCGCCACTACGTCCTCCGGTTCCGCGAGTCGACCGAGCCCGAACTCGCCGTCGGCCAGTGGCCCTGCCGCCGGGCCGACGACGGCCACGCCGTCATTCTGCAGCCGGGCGATGTTGCGCTGATTGGCTGCGTGATGCCACATCCGGACGTTCATCGCGGGGGCGATCAGCACCGGCTTGTCGGTCGCCAGCAATGTGGTCGCGGCCAGGTCATCGGCGATCCCAGCAGCCATCTTGGCGATCAGATTGGCGGTCGCCGGCGCCACCACGACGATGTCGGCCTCGCGCGACAAGCGGATATGTCCCATCTCGCTCTCGTCCTTGAGCGAAAAAAGGTTCTGGTAAACGGGGTGTCCCGACAGAGCGGCGACGGCCATCGGCGTCACGAATTCGGTTGCGGCCTCGGTGAGGATACAGCGGACGCTGACGCCCTGGTCGCGCAGGCGACGGATCACCTCCAGGCTCTTATAGGCCGCGATGCCCCCGGCGATGATCAAAAGGACGCGTTTTCCGGTGAGCACAGCGTGGCCTCCTCACTCCCCGAGACGGTGCATCGCACGAAACTTTCAGCCGCCAGCACAATATCCGAGTGCCAGCAGCGCGGCACCCGCGATCATCGCCAGGACGACCTCGATCGACCGATAGGGGCGCCGTTGCGACGATAGGGCTTGCACGGTCTCGGGATGCAGCCGAAGTCCATTGCGGCGCGATTCGGCGAGCAGCCCCTCGGCCTCGTCGACAAGGCCTGGGAGTCGCCGGAGTGCGGCCAAAGCCCGACGAGCGCCATCGGCAGCCTGCCGCACGGGCCCGAGGTTGTCACGGATCCACTCCGCGATCACCGGCTCGGCTTTTTCCCAGAACACGACCGACGGTTCGATCGAGCGGGCCACCCCTTCGACGACGACCATGGTCTTCTGCAACAGCAGGAGCTGAGGTTGGGTCTCCATCTTGAAGCGCTCAGTGGTCCGCAGCAGTTGGGCGAGGAAGCGCGCGATCGAAATCTCGTTTGCCGGGCGTCCCAAGACGGGTTCGCCCATCGCACGGCAGGCCTGCGCAAAGGCAGCCAGCGATTGATCCGCCGGGACATAGCCTGCTTCGAAATGGATCTCGGCGGCCCGCACGTAGTCACGGCGCAGGAACGCCAGCATCAGTTCCGCCAGGTAGCGTCGGGAAGGCAGATCCAGGCGCCCCATGATGCCGAAGTCAACGGCCACCAGCGCTCCGTCATCGCGAACCAGAAGGTTTCCGGGATGCATGTCCCCGTGAAAGAACCCATCGCGAAACACCTGCAGCAAGAACACCCGCAACAGGTTCGTCACCAGCGCTTCGAGATCGATTCCGGCGGCTATCAGGCCCGGACGGTCGGCGATGTTGAGGCCGTGGACCCGCTCGAGGGTCAACACCCGGGTCGCAGTCCGTGACCAATCGACGGCAGGCACCAGATAGAGCGGGTCGTCGCGGAAATTGTCCGCGAGTTCGGAAGCCGCCGCCGCCTCGAGGGTGAGGTCCATTTCACGCTCGGTGCCGTCGGAAAAACGCTTCACGACGTCGACGGGGCGCAGGCGCCGCATGCCGGGCTGGGTGCGCTCGGCCAGTCGCGCGAGCCAAGCGAAGAGCGCGATGTCGCGGCGGAACGCCTGCTCGATCGCCGGGCGGAGGACCTTTATGGCGACCTCGCGGCCATCGCTCGTCACGGCAAAGTGGACTTGGGCGATGCTGGCTGCCGCGACGGGAACCGCGTCGATGGACTGAAACAGGTCCGCAACCGGCCGGCTGAACGCCTGTTCGATGGCCCGCCGGGTTTCCTCGACCGGGAACGGCGGCAATCGATCCCGCAGCATCGCCAGGTCTTCGGCCACCTCTTCGCCGACCAGATCGGCTCGCGTCGACCAAGTCTGGCCGAACTTGATAAAGGCTGGCCCCATTTCCTGCAGGGCGGCGGCGATGCGCTGCCCGCGGCGCAGGGTGGCGATCGCGGGAGCCGGTTTGGGTAGGATCGGCCGGAGAGCCTTGGCCAGAGCGCCCAGGCCGACCAATCCCAAAAGGTCGAGCGTTCCATGCCGTGCCAGGATGCGCGCGAGGCGGATAAGCCGCACGATATGGCGAAGGCTGGCGAGCACGCGGTCGCGCCCGGCTCAGAGCCGCCAAGCCGAATGGATCGCGACGATACCGCCCGAGAGGTTCCGGAAGCGAACGTGCGAGAACCCTGCCTCGGCAATCATGGTGGCAAACGTCTGTTGGTCGGGAAAACGTCGAATGCTCTCGACGAGGTAGCGATAGGGCGCGGCGTCGCCGACAACGATCCGCCCGAGTACGGGAATAACGGAAAACGAATAGCGGTCGTAAGGGCCTGCAATCGTCGAAACCGGCCGGCTGAATTCGAGGCAGAGAAAGCGGCCACCGGGCGTCAGCACCCGGCGTGCCTCCGCCAAGGCTTTTGGCAGATCAGTGGCGTTTCGTAGGCCGAAGGATACCGTGTAGGCCTCGACGCTTCGGTCGCGGAGCGGCAGGGCTTCCGCCCTCCCCGCCGCCCAGCGAATGCCGCTCAGCATGCCGCGGTCGATCGCCCGATCCCGCCCCGTCGCCAACATCGATGGGTTGGCATCGACGACGGTGATCGCCGGAGACGCCAAGCCCCCCGAGGTTTCGTGGTAGCGCTCGAGGAAACGCATGGCGATGTCGCCGGTACCTCCGGCCACGTCGACCAGGCGGGTCGGTGGCGACGGGAACAGCCCGGCGATGAACTCTCGCTTCCAGCGACGATGAAGGCCGCCGCTCATCAGGTCGTTCATCACGTCGTAGCGACTCGAGACCTGATCGAACACCCCTTGGACGAGTTGGTCTTTCTCTTCGGCGCTCACGCGACGAAAACCGAAATCCACCGCGTCCGGGACTGCAGGATTTGGGGTAGCCATCGCGGGCGACCATAGCGCAGGGTTGGTGAACACGCTACGTTCGCGAGCTTACCGTGCATGCCCGAATTGCCAGAAGTTGAAACGGTCGTTCGAGGGTTGCGGCCGCACCTCGAGGGTCGCCGACTCGCTCGTGTCGAGGTGCGTCGGCCCGACCTGCGGATTCCGTTCCCGCGCGGCTTTCGCCAGCGTCTCCACGGCCGTGTGATCACGACCCTGCGTCGTCGCGCCAAGTACATTCTCATGTCCTTGGATGACGGTCAGGTCTTGGTTGTGCATCTCGGCATGTCGGGGCGGCTTCTTGTTCACGCCCGTCCCGTCGCGCGCCAACCCCACGACCATGTCGTGTTGGCGACGGATCGCGGTTTTGAGGTTGTTTTCAACGATCCGCGACGCTTCGGCCTGATGACCCTTCTCTCCGCGGATCGACTGGACCGCCATCGGCTGTTTCGAGGCATGGGGCCGGAGCCCCTGGGCAACGAATTCAACGCCGAAATGCTCGAAGCGGCGCTGCGGGGCAAACGGACGCCGGTCAAGGCAGCGCTCCTCGACCAAAGGGTCGTCGCCGGATTGGGCAATATCTATGTCTGTGAGGCCCTATACCGGGCCGGAATATCGCCCCGTCGACTTGCTGCGTCGGTTGGTCGCGCACGTTCGGCGGGGCTGGTTGCGGCGATCCGCGACGTTCTGGAGGAGGCAATAGCCGCCGGTGGTTCCTCGCTCAAGGATTACGTGCAGTCCTCGGGCGAACTCGGCTATTTCCAACACCGTTTTGCCGTTTATGACCGGGAAGGACAGCGTTGCCCCGACTGCGACTGTTCTGGCCGAATTCGTCGGATCGTCCAAGCGGGGCGTTCATCGTTCTATTGCCCGCATCGCCAGCGCTAGTGGTTGTACCCGCTGCTCGGAACGAACGGTTGATCGGGTCATCGCCGTCGACTAATTAGGCGCCTTGGACGGCCCCAAGACGGACGGTCGCCATCCCATAGGGAGCCTCGTTCATGGCCTACGAGAACATTCACGTCGAGATGCTCGGCACGGTGGCTGTCATCACGCTCAACCGCCCCCAAGCCATGAACGCGCTGAACGCCGCGCTCATGGCCGACCTGAAGGCCGCGCTCGACGACCTCGAAGGCAACCCAGAAGTCGGCGCCATCGTCCTGACTGGAAACGAAAAAGCATTCGCTGCCGGGGCCGACATCAAAGAAATGCAAAACAAGTCGTTCGTCGACAACTACAACGGAAATTTCATCACCAAGGATTGGGAACGGCTGGAGCAGTGTCGTAAGCCCGTTATTGCCGCTGTCGCCGGGTACGCGTTGGGCGGCGGCTGCGAGGTCGCCATGATGTGCGACTTCATCCTGGCCGCGAACACGGCGAAATTCGGACAACCAGAGATTCGTCTCGGCATCATCCCGGGATCGGGTGGGACGCAGCGCCTTACCCGCTTCGTTGGCAAGTCTAAGGCCATGGAGATGGTACTCACCGGACGGATGATGGATGCAGAAGAAGCGGAACGGGCCGGTCTGGTGAGCCGGATCGTGCCGGCCGAAAAGCTGATCGAGGAAGCGGTCAAAGTGGCGACCGAAATTGCGGCCCTCTCGCGTCCGGCCGTGATGATGGCAAAAGAAACGGTGAACCGAGCCTATGAGACGACCCTGGCCGAAGGCGTCCACTTCGAGCGCCGGATGTTCTACGCCACGTTCGCGCTCAGTGACCAAAAGGAAGGCATGGCCGCCTTCGCCGAGAAGCGGAAGCCCAGGTTCAAGAATTGCTGAGAAATCTGCGGTTTCGGCGATTGACCCGCAGCACGGCCCGGCTTATAACGCCGCCCTTCCACCCACTTTGAGGGGATTGTCATGGCCAACCACAAGTCTGCCGAGAAACGGGCGCGTCGCGCCAAGCGTCGGACGGCCATCAACACGGCCAGGATGAATCGTATCCGCAGCTTCGTGCGAAAAGTCGAGGCGGCGATCGCGAGCGGCGATCAAAACGTCGCTAAAGCGGCGTTGCGTGCAGCACAACCGGAACTGATGCGCGGTGCGAAGCACGGTCTGATCAAGATGAACACGGCGTCGCGTCGTGTGTCGCGACTGGCGCAGCGTGTCAAGTTGATGTCAGCCTGACGCACGACCACACCTCTCGTTGAAGAAGTCCGCGGACGATGACTCCGCGGATTTTTTCTTTGCCAAGCACTTGATCGTTCACCTTGTCAAGCATTCGAAAATTCCCGTTCGCGATCTCGCGGCCACATCTTGTGGCCAGCGATCGATACGTTGAGGTCGAGACAAATTTCCGCAAAGCAACACGCCGAAATTTTTTTCGGCGTCGCACATGACTCTGATTGCAACGCCCAGGTCACCTGAGTAGTGTAAAAACCATCGAGCGGTTGGCGAACGTCAACCGATCCAAAAGCGAAGAGGGGAACGACTGAAGAGCTGCCTAAGAACGGTTCTCGGTGGTGGCACAGTGCTTGTTGGATGGTTGTGGTGGTTGCGTTGTCGTTATGTCGAGCTCGAACACGAGCCGGTAGACAGTTGGGGGGAGAAAGACCGCAGTCCTGATCGGGCAGGTCGAGCGGTCACTTCGCATCGATGGCTTACGCCGGAGACATCTCTGTCCAAGATTCATGGCGCGCCCTGCGTGAGGACGCGTCTGCGGTCTTGATCGACGTTCGCACCAAGGCGGAGTGGAACTTCGTCGGCGTTCCCGATCTGTCCACGACAGGGAAGTCCTTGGTTCAGTTGGAATGGCAGACCTTTCCCGGCGGCCAACCGAATCCGAACTTCGTCAGCGAGCTCAAGGCCAAGATCGGACCGGGGGCCAAGCTCTATTTTCTGTGCCGATCCGGTGGTCGCTCGCGTGCGGCGGCGGAAGCGATGACCGGGGCCGGGCACGCCCCCTGTTACAACATCGCTGGCGGCTTCGAGGGCGACCTGAACAGCCAAAAGCATCGCGGGACCCATAACGGCTGGAAGGCGGCTGGTCTTCCCTGGGCGCAGACCTGAGCATGGCAGACCCCACTAGCCTCTCCCCGGAGATGGTCGCGAACTGGGATCGCGTCCGCCAACGTCTCAAGAAAGAGATCGGCGATGCGTCGTTCAACAACTGGCTCCGCCAACTCGAATTCGCCGGGTTGCGGGACGGCCGCCTGAATTTGACGGTGCCCACTCGTTTTCTGCGCGATTGGGTGATCTCGCATTACGCCGAACGCATCGAGAACGCCTGGAAGGCCGAGTGTGGCGCGCGCGTGCCGGCTCAGGTCCAAGTCCGCCCAGTGGAGGCGCCGCCGGTGTCGGCTCGGGACGCCAGCGTCAGTGAAGCGGATCTCAAGGACGGGCGCGCGGCCGTTTCGTTCGAACAGAGTCTGGCCGAACTCGGGGCGCAGCTCGATCCCCGCTACACGTTCGAAAGCTTCGTCGTCGGAAAACCGAACGAACTCGCGTATGCGGCCGCCTTGCGGGTGGCGGAAGCCGACGGCGTGCCGTTCAACCCCCTCTATGTGTACGGCGGGGTTGGGCTGGGCAAGACCCACTTGCTGCACGCCATTGGCTGGCACATTCGCAAGCGCGACCCGAGCCGGCGGGTGATCTACCTGTCGGCCGAGAAGTTCATGTACCAGTTCATCCGGGCACTCCGTTTCAAAGACGTGATGCAGTTCAAGGAGTTGTTCCGTTCGGTCGACGTGCTGATGATCGACGACGTTCAGTTCATCAGCGGCAAGGAGTCGACCCAGGAGGAATTTTTCCACACGTTCAATGCTTTGGTGGATCAGAACCGGCAGATCGTCATCTCCGGCGATCGCTCCCCGTCGAATCTCGACGGCATGGAAGAGCGCATGCGCTCGCGGCTCGGCTGGGGTTTGGTCGCCGACATCCACACGACCGATTATGAATTGCGCCTGGGAATCCTGCAGTCGAAGGTCCAACAGCTGGGCAGCAAAGACGTTCCGCCGCAGGTCCTCGAGTTCCTGTCGCACCGCATCACGTCCAACGTGCGTGAGCTCGAGGGGGCCTTGACCCGCGTCGTCGCGTATTCGAACCTCGTCGGCCGGCCGATCACGCTCGAGACCACCCAAGAAGTGTTGCGCGACCTGCTGCGGGCCAACGATCGGCGCATCACGATCGAGGACATCCAAAAGCGCGTCGCCGAGCATTACAACATCCGAATTTCGGAGATGCACTCGGCGCGGCGCGCGCGGGCCGTGGCACGCCCGCGCCAGGTGGCGATGTATCTGGCCAAGCAACTCACTTCGCGCTCGCTGCCCGAGATCGGCCGCAAGTTCGGAGGACGGGACCACACGACGGTGATGCACGCCGTCAAACGCATCGACGAATTGCGCCAAACCGACTCCAATCTGGCCGAGGACATCGACCTCCTCCGGCGCATGCTGGAAACCTGAAAAACCGCAGAGTTCAGCGGGCTTTTCCCCCTATTTCGCGACAAAGAAACAGGCTGAGTCGGGCCCCGACGGTGGTATAATTCGGCCCCGTCGCACTGGCGGCGGAACGATCCAGTTTGGCTTCTTTCTGCGGTGCTTCGACCTCCATCTTTTGCGATCGGACGACCTAAGGACGCTCCAGGCGTCCACAGGATCGCAGGCGGGCTCGGCGTTCGCGAGAAGCCGGTAACCGCAGTGAAGGCCGATGAAACTGACAATTGAACGCGCGACGCTCCTGGCCGCCCTCGGTCACGTGCAGAACGTGGTCGAGCGGCGCAATACCATCCCCATTCTCTCGAACGTGCTCGTGTCGGCCGGCGATGGCCAGCTGTCGATGACGGCGACCGACCTCGACCTGACGATCGTCGAGCGGGTCGCGTCGGAGGCCCGTCAGTCGGGCGCGACGACGACGCCGGCCCACACGCTCTATGACATCGTTCGCAAGTTGCCCGAAGGGGCCCAGGTCGAGCTGTCGACGGGCAAGGACGACGCGAGATTGGCGATCGTGGCCGGGCGCTCCTCCTTCAGTTTGCCGTGCCTGCCCAAAGAGGATTTTCCGGCGCAGACCGACGACAAGCTGCCAACCCGATTCCGGGTGGCGGCCGAGGATCTGCGGCGGCTGATCGACAAGACCCGCTTTGCGATTTCGACCGAAGAGACCCGGTACTACCTGAACGGCATCTATCTCCACGCCGCAAAGAGCGCTGGGGTCGCGATGCTTCGTGCCGTGGCGACGGATGGACACCGTTTGGCGCAAGTCGAATCGCCGCTGCCCGACGGCGCCGCCGGCATGCCTGGGGTCATCGTGCCGCGCAAAGCGATTGCCGAGTTGCGACGGCTGATCGATCAGGTCGCCGACCCCATCGAGGTGTCGCTCTCCGACACAAAGATGCGGTTTTCGTTCGGCCAGACCGTCCTCACGACCAAATTGATCGATGGCACGTTCCCCGACTATCAACGGGTCATTCCGTCCGACAACGACAAGACCCTGGAGGTCGACTGCAGACGGTTTGCCGAAGCCGTCGACCGGGTATCGACGATCTCCACCGAGAAGTCGCGGTCGATCAAGCTCACGATCGGGAAGGATCGTTTGCAGCTTTCGGCCACCAGCCCCGAAGCCGGCAGCGCCAGCGAGGAGATGGAGGTGAGTTACCCCGGGGATTCCCTCGAGATCGGCTTCAACTCCAAGTATCTCCTCGACATCGCGACCCAGATCGACGGCGACATCGCCCGGATCGACCTGGCCGATGCGGTGTCGCCCACCATCGTCCGGGACCTCGGCGATGAGCGCGCGCTCTACGTCCTGATGCCCATGCGCGTGTAGCCGTTGGCATCGATACAAGCGTTTGCCGACACCCTGAGTCGACCGTCCGAGCACGTTGGCGGAAGGGGCTTCAGCGTCCGGCGCCTGACGCTGACGGACTTTCGTTGCTACCGGACGCTGCGGCTGGTAGCGGGCCCCGGGCTGGTCGTGCTCACCGGTCCCAACGGGGCGGGAAAAACCAATATTCTTGAGGCGATCTCCTACCTCGGTCCGGGTCGCGGGCTTCGGCGAGCCAAGGTTTCCGACCCGGTTCGGCGTGGGGCGGCCGCCTGGGCGGTGGCCGCCGACCTCGACTGTCCGGCCGGCTCGGTGGCGGTGGGAACCGGCCTGATCGCCGATGAGGGGGAAGCGCCGCGTCGAACCGTGCGCATCGATGGGCAGCCCGCGGGAAGCGGGGGCTCGCTGGCTCGGTATTTTGCCCTGGCGTGGCTCACGCCGCAGATGGATCGTCTGTTTGTCGAAGACGCCGCGGGTCGACGGCGTTTCTTCGATCGCCTGGTCTACGCCTTCGATCCGCTCCATGCCCGCCGTTTGTCAGCCTACGAGCGCGCCCTGCGCGAACGGGTGCGTTTACTGCGTTCCAGCGCCGGGGATGCCTGGCTATCGGCGATCGAACAAACGATGGCCGAACACGCCGTTGCCATTGCCGCGGCGCGTCGTGACCTGCTAGGCCGGCTGCAGCGGGCGCTGGGACAACCGCGCGGCCCGTTTCCGGGAGCCGCGCTTGCCGTAGAAGGAACGATCGAGGCTTGGCTCGAGACCCTGCCGGCCGTCGATGTCGAGACAGGGATGCGGTCCAAATTGCGGGAGAGCCGCCTGATCGATCGCGAGTCGGGAGGGGCGACGATCGGCCCCCATCGCAGCGACCTGATCGCCCATCACCTCGGCCACGGCATGCCGGCGGGTCTGTGTTCGACGGGTGAGCAGAAGTCGCTCCTGGTATCGATCGTGTTGACGCACGCCCGTTTGGCCGCAGGCCACCTCGGCGGGGCGCCGGCGCTCCTTCTCGACGAGGTGGTGGCACATCTCGATGAAGGCCATCGGGAAGCACTGTTCGCGGAATTGCGGTCCCTGGCGGGCCAGATCTGGCTGACCGGGACCGATCGCACGACGTTCGGCAGCCTGCGCCAGGACGCCCAGTTTTTCTCTGTCAACGCCGGCAGCGCACAGCCGGATTGAGCATAGTTCGAGGTCCGAAATGGTAGAACGAGCCCTAGACGGCAACGATCGGCACAGCGAGTACGGTGCCGATTCGATCAAGGTCCTGCGTGGCCTCGATGCCGTGCGCAAACGTCCGGGCATGTACATCGGTGATACCGACGACGGGTCCGGTCTACACCACATGATTTACGAGGTCGTCGACAATGCGATCGACGAGGCGCTCGCCGGTTATGCCGATCGGATCGACGTCACCTTGAATCCCGACGGGTCGTGCACCGTTCGCGACAACGGGCGTGGCATCCCCGTCGACATTCACGAGGAAGAAGGTGTCTCCGCTGCCGAAGTCATCATGACTCAGCTCCATGCGGGCGGGAAATTCGACGACAACGCCTACAAGGTGTCGGGCGGGCTGCACGGTGTTGGCGTTTCGGTCGTCAACGCGCTGTCGGAATGGCTCGAGGTGCGGATATGGCGCCAGGGCCGAGAACACTGGATGCGCTTCCGCAACGGCGATCCCGAGAAGCCGCTCGCCGTCGTTCGCGATGCCGAAGGCGCCGGCACCGAAGTGACGTTCCTCCCGTCCAAGGAGGTTTTCAGCAAGACCGAGTTCGATTTTCCGACCATCGAACATCGCATGCGCGAGCTCGGGTTTCTCAATCCGAGCGTCACGATCGTGCTCAAGGACGCGCGCGGCGTCGAAGAGAACAAGCTCGAGTTGCGCTACGAGGGTGGGGTCGAGGCCTTCGTCGTCTATCTCGATCGCAAGAAGCAGGCCGTGCATCCGACGATCGCTGTCCGTGGCGAACGCGACGGAATCGCTGTCGACTGCGCCCTGCAATGGAACGACAGCTATCACGAAACGATGTTGTGCTTCACGAACAACATCCCGCAACGCGACGGCGGCACGCACCTCGCCGGTTTTCGTGCCGGGTTGACCCGCACGATCAACCACGTTGCCGCCGAATACTCTGCCGGCAAGAAAGACAAGGTGCCATTGGTGGGTGATGACGCCCGCGAGGGACTGACCTGCGTCCTATCGATCAAGGTTCATGATCCCAAGTTTTCGTCGCAGACGAAGGAAAAGCTCGTGTCCTCCGAGGTCCGTCCGGTCGTCGAGGGATTGATCGGCGATCGCCTGGGCCAGTGGTTCGAAGAGCATCCGAGCGAAGCCAAGTCCGTTGTCGGAAAGATCGTCGAGGCGGCGTTGGCCCGCGAAGCTGCGCGAAAGGCACGAGAGCTGACGCGCCGGAAGAGCGCGCTCGATGTGTCGAATCTGCCGGGCAAGCTCGCCGATTGCCAGGAACGCGATCCCGGCCAGGCCGAACTATTCATCGTCGAGGGCGATTCGGCCGGCGGCTCGGCCAAGCAAGGGCGCAACCGTCGCTTCCAGGCGGTACTGCCGCTCCGTGGCAAGATCCTCAATGTCGAACGCGCCCGATTCGACAAGATGTTGTCGTCCAACGAAATCGGCACGCTGATCACGGCGCTTGGTGCTGGAATCGGACGCGAGGAGTTCGACCTCGGCAAGATGCGCTACCACAAGGTCGTGATCATGACCGACGCCGACGTCGACGGCGCCCACATCCGAACGCTGCTCTTGACGTTCTTTTATCGCCAGATGCGCGACGTCATCGATGCCGGCTATCTCTACATCGCACAGCCGCCGCTCTACAAAGTCACCCAGGGCAAGTCCTCGCAGTACCTCAAGGACGAGAAGGAGATGGAGGACTACCTGCTGCGCGAAGGGATGAAGGACGCAGTCCTGACTCTGAATTCGGGGGCGCAAGTCGCGGGCGAGGATCTCCGCGGCCTGCTGAGGGACGCGCGGACGACGCGCCGCCTGCTCGAAGCTCTGGCCCGCCGCTATTCGCGTGACGTGGTCGAACAGACAGCCATCGCCGGAGCGCTCAGTCCCGAGGTGTTGGGCGACCCCGAACGGGCCCAGCAGGCGGCGATCTACGTCGCCAATCGGCTCGATCAATTGGCGCCGGACACCGAGCGCGGCTGGTCGGGGGAGCCAACGGAGGACGGTGGACTGACGTTCCGCCGGACCGTCCGCGGGGTGGCCGAGCAACACGTCATCGATGGTCCGCTGATTCGTTCGGCCGATGCGCGGAAGCTCGACGAACAGGCGGGACGACTCCAGAAGAACTACCTGCGCCGCGCCACCTTGCGGCGCGGGGAGGACGAACTCCCGATCCGCTCGCCCACGCAGCTGCTCGATGCGACCTTTACGTTCGGACGACGTGGATTGACCATCCAGCGCTACAAAGGTCTGGGTGAGATGAATCCCGAACAGCTTTGGGAGACCACCCTCGACCCGGGTGCGCGCTCCCTGCTTCAGGTCAAGGTCAATCAGGGCGATGAAGCGTCCGACCTGTTCGAGACGTTGATGGGTGACGTCGTCGAGCCGCGGCGGGATTTCATCCAGGCCAACGCGCTGAACGTCAGCAACCTCGACGTCTAACCTGCTAACTAGTCGGCGAAGGCCGCTGCGTTCCGTGGACGCCAGCCGACGAGCGTGACAAATACCGTCACTGCCAGGGTGATGGCGGCCCCCATGGTGGTTGTCATCGGCAGGACCGAGCCGTCGTGGAGGATGCCCACCAACACGCCCACCAGGGCGCCGAACGACGACTGGGAAAAAGCGAGCAGGGCCGAAGCCGAACCGGCGATCGTCGGGAACGGCGCCATTGCGGCGGCCGTTCCGAGCGGAAACACGAAACCCATGGCGAAAGCGAAGACCGTCATCGGTCCGACGATCGTCGCCGCCGTGACAATGCCGAGCACCGGGAAGATTGCGGCGGCGAGTCCCGCGGCGAGCGCCAGCACCAACGAGCCTCGGAAAAGCCGCTCAAGCCCGACCTTGGGCAAGAGCCGGTCGACCAGCAGAGTGCCACTCAGGAACCCCCCGACCTGAATACTGATCATGAAGGGGAATTCGTCTGGCGCGAAGTGCAGAACTTCGATGAACACGAACGGCGAAGCGAACAGGAACGCGAAGAACGTCGAGAACGCGAGCATCATCGTTCCGCCATAGCCGACGTACGTGCGATCGCGCAGTAGGCGCCCGTAGTTTCGTAGCAACGCGCCGACATCGAGCGCATGAGGATCGGGCCGAACATTGGTCTCCTTCACCGAGATCACCGCGAGAATGAGCCCGAGCAATCCGAAGGCGGCGAGAAACACGAAGTTGGCGCGCCAGCCGAAGGCGGTGAGCATGAGGCCGCCCAAAACCGGCGCGATGGCCGGGGCCGCGGCGATGATCGTACCGATCCTCGCCAACATCGAGGCGGCCGCTTCGCGGTCGTAGAGATCGCGCACGATCGCCAGACAGATGACGCCCCCTGCCGCCCCGCCGAGCGCCTGAAGAAAGCGCAACACGAGGAGGTCCGCGATCGTTTCGATCGCCGTGATCGCCAGCGACACGACGATGAAGACCGCGGTTCCGACGATGAGCGGTCGACGCCGGCCAAAGCGATCGGAGACCGGGCCATAGACCAGTTGCGCCAAGGCGAAACTGATCATGTAAACGCCGATTGTCGCCTGCGCACCCGCGACACCCACCCTGAGCTCGCGGGCGATGGTCGGCAAAGAGGCGAGATACATGTCGGTGGCCATCCAACCCACGACCATGACAGTGGACAGGACGACGAGCAGGTAGCCGGTGCGGGGCAAGGACCACCTCAAGGGGTAAACGGCGCGCGACTATAGGAACCGCGGCTATCCGAGGCAAACCGTTCAGGCTCGGGTGCGCACCAGCGGTCCAAGGATGGCGAGGAACGAAACGATCGAGGCGGCAATGCAGAGCGCCATCAACAGGGCCATCGGGCGCGCGGAGTGGTCGAACAGCATGCCGACGGCCTGCCCGCTGATGACCGACCCCACCGCCTGGACAAAACCAATGAGCGACGACGCCGTACCGGCGATCTGGGGGTGGGGCGCCATCGCCCCGGCGAAGCACAACGGCATGAGCACGCCGAGCCCGAGCGTCACCACGGTGATTGGCATCAAAATGGTCGCAGCGTTCGGGGCCACGAGCGCGCCTATCACGAGGAGAACCGCACCGGTTCCGCACACCACGAGGGCCCCGCCGCAGACCCGGACCAGGGGGCGCCGCCGCGTCAATCGATCGGCCAGATAATTTCCGCAAATGAACGAACTCGCCATCGCGGTGAACACGAGGCCGAACACGGCCGGGCGCATGCTGAACACCGTGATGAACAGGTGCGAACTGCCGGAAACGAACACGAACATCCCAGCCAGCAGGAACGCGACGGTGAAACAGTAGCCCGCGAACTGCCGATCATTGAGCAACACGCGCATGTTGCGAAGCAGCGGAACCGGATCGATGGCGTGTGGGTTCTTGCGCGGGACCGTCTCCTTATAGACCCGGGCCACGAGCGCAACCAGCATCGCAACGTAGACCAGCGTCGCCACCAGCACGGCGCGCCACCCGAACACGTCGGCCAGGAAGCCACCCGCCATGGGGACCACCGTCGACACCGTGCCCATGACCATGGTGGTGCGTGCCAACATGCGTGTCGTCCCCGCAGGGTCGTGGGTGTCTCGGATGATCGTGCGGTTGAGAATCCAGGCGGCCGAGGCCCCGATGGCCTGAAAGAACCGGGAGGACGCCAGTACCCCGATCGTCGGCGCGAATGTGGCCACGGCCGTCGCCACGAAAAATACGCCGAGACCCAGCAGGAGGAGCGGACGACGTCCGAAGCGATCGGCGAGCGGCCCGACACAGAGCTGGCCGATGGCATAGCCCGCGACGAACAATGTCAGGGTCAGTTGCGCCGTCTCGACACCCACGCCGAAGTCGCGAGCGACGATGGGGACCATGACGGAGAACATGTCGGTTGTGATTGGACCGGATGCGACCAGGGCGCCGCAGAAGGCGAGCATTGCCGGAGAGTTCGGCCGCAACGTCATGGCCGTACCGGGTCGGTCATGACCGGTCGAAGCACGAAGCCGTAAATCGCTGCCCCAACCACCGCGGTCGCGGTCATGACCGTGACCATCGGCCAAGCGGTGCCGTCGAACAGGGTCGCCGCCAGGGTACCGAAGGTCGCTGCGGCGAGAGACTGGCCTACGCCCAGCAGCGAGGACGCGGTTCCCGCCATATGCGGATTGGGCCCTAGCCCGCCCGATTGGGCCAGTGGCATGACGAAGCCCACCCCGAGGGATGCGACCGCCAAGGGCAACAGATACCAAGGCCAAGGCACCGAGCCCAATGCGATCAGGACGGCGAGCGAGGTGCAGCCGACGACCGGCAGACAAACGCCGACCGCCATCAGCCGTCGGCGCCCCATGCGCCTGATGAGCGGGGCGGTGGCCAACGACGAGATGAACAGCGCGCCTTCCATGGCAAAGAACACGACTCCGAACAGCGTCGGCGTGACACTCAAGACTTCGACAAAAAAGAACGAACCATTCGCCAGGAATGTGAACGCGACGCTCAACGTGAAACACTGACACAACAGATACCCGGAGAACGTTCGATTGCGCAGCAACGTCCGCATGTTCCCCACGACCGCCCCGATCCTTAGCGACAGGCGACGCTCGGGCGCCGATTCGGGCAGCCAGCGCAGGACCGCCAGCACATAGGCCACGCCGAGGAAGCCGGGTAGGGCAAAGACCCAAGGCCAGCCGGCCACTTCCGTCAGGTAGCCACCACTGATCGGCATGGCCATCGACAAGACGCTCATGATCGCGAAGGTGTAACCCATCACGCGGGTGGTCTCTTCGGGCGTGTGAAGGTCCCGAATAACGGCCCGCGATAGAACCCAGGCCGAGGCGACGCCGGTCGCTTGGATGAACCGCCACGCGATCAGCGACCCGATGCTCGGGGCCAGGGCGCAGGCAACGCTGCTGACAGCGAGGAGGGCCATACCGGCGGCAAGGACTGGACGGCGGCCAAAACGGTCGGCCAGAGGGCCGACGAAGAACTGTCCCGTCGCGAAGCCGTACCAGAACACGCCGAAGGTCAACTGTGCGGTCGCGACATCGGTGGCGAAGTGGCCGCGGATTGCGGGCATCGCCGGAATGAACATGTCGGTGGAAAACGCGCCCATCGACACGAGTCCGCCGATGAACACCAGCAGTGCTGGGGACCCAGGTCGAAGCATTCAACCTCGTGCCGGCTCTCGTCGGCGCAACACCAGGAAGAGCGCGAGGGCGAGCGTGGCCAGAGTCAAGAACTGCCAAACCACCGGTCGCGGCGAGTCGTCGTAGAAGACCCCGACCATTTGCGCCGCGAGGGCGCCGACGACGGCCTGTAACAGTCCGATCAACGTCGAAGCGGTACCGGCGATCATCGGGTGTGGTGCCAACGCACCGGCAAATCCCAAGGGGACGATAAAGCCCATCGTGGCGCTGAAGGCGATCATGATCACGATCATCGTCACGACGCCGAACAATCCAACGGTGGTGGCTACTACCGCGAGGCCCATACCCGCCGCCAACAGCGCGAGCACCGTACCGTAGAGCCGCGCCGACGGCCCGCGGCGGGTAACTCGGGCGGCCACCGCTGAGGACACCATGTTGGTGAGCGCAATGGGGATGAACACGAGGCCGAACTCCGCTGGGGACAGTCCGAGCTGGCGGATAAACACGAAGGGGGCCGACGTGAGGAACGTGAACAGAACGCCATAAACCAGGGACACCGACACGGCGTAGCTCGCGAAGACGGGATCCGTCAGCAGTCCGCCGAAGTTCCGCAAGGTCTGGAGCGGCCGGATGGCGGTCGGATCGAGTTTGGGTACCGATTCCGGAAACCACAGGAGCACGACGACGGCGATCGCCAAGGCGTAGACCCCGTGGAACACGAAAATCGACCACCACCCGAATCCACCCAGCAGCTGAGCCCCGATCGAAGGCGAAATCAGCGTCGTCGAGGCCATGATGATCGAGGCCAGCGCCACCATCCGCGGCATCTGCGCGGGCTGGTGCAGGTCGCGAATCACCGCGCGACCGAGCACCAGGCCGAAGGCCGTTCCGATGGCCTGGACGAACCGACCGCCGATTAGGGTCTCGATCGACGGGGCGAGCGCGCATGCGAAGCTGGCGGCCGAGAACAGCAGCGCGCCCCCGATGATGGCGGGGCGTCGTCCCAAGCGGTCGGCGACCGGCCCGTAGATAAGCTGGCCCAGCGCGAAACCGGCCAGGTAGACACTCATCGTTTGCTGCGCCGTGGGCACGTCAACGGAGAAAATCCCCGGAAGGGCGGCGAGCGCCGGGAGGAACATATCGGTCGCAATCGGACCGATGCCGAACCAAGTGCCGATCAGGGCAACGAGCGCGAGCGATCCGGGTCGGAAAAGGGACGAGGTGGGCACTCGCGTCACCTTAGGGGGCCGACCCCGCGTTCGCAAACTTCGTCAGCCGAAGCGGTGCAGGGCCGCTCCGTTCTCGCGCAACCAGCGGCGGCAGTCCCGGTAGTCCGGGCACAGTCGAGCGACAATGCGCCAGAAACGGGGTCCGTGGTTCAGTTCCACGAGGTGTGCCACCTCGTGAGCGACCACGTAATTCATCACCGGTTCCGGCGCCAGCAGCAGTCGCCAAGAGAACGAGATTTGACCGTCCGCGGTGCAACTGCCCCAACGGCTTCGCGGGTCCCGGATCGTAATCCGCCGGACCCGGCGCTCGATCGTAGTCGCCATGACGCAGGCACGCTCGGCCAGGGTCTGGCGCGCCGAGGTGCGCAGCCAATCGCGCAGCCTTCGCGCCAGAAAGCGGGGATCCCCGCCAACGACGATGGCCTCATGGGTCAAGGTGACGCTGCCACGAAACGCCCGTTGATGCTCGATCCGGCGTTGACCGCCGCCGAACGGCAACACGGCGCCGTCGCAGAACGGAACATGAGGAGGCAATGCCCGGAGTTGCCGCGCGATCCAACCCGCCTTACGGCGCGCGAACGCGAGACCCTCGGCCTGGGACACGAAGCGCGGCAGGATCAACTTGACGCGCCCACCGCGTTCGTCGACTCGCAGGTTGATGTTTCGTGCGCGCTCGCTCACCGAAACGTCGATGACGAGCGCGTTTCCGGAAAGGTCGATGGTCGCCTGCGTCATGGCCCGATTGGCCGATTGCGCCCCGCCGGGAGGGGCGCAATGATAGTGCCATGACCACCGTTCCACCGTTCCATCTCGCTTTTCCGGTTCACGACCTCGCGGCAGCGCGGGCCTTCTACGGCGATCTTCTCCAGTGCCCGGAAGGACGCTCCAGCGAGGAATGGGTCGACTTCAACCTCTTCGGGCATCAGATCGTGGCGCATCTCGCGCCGTCGGAGCAACGAGCGGGACCGACCAATCTCGTCGACGGCGAGGACGTTCCGGTTCGGCACTTCGGCGTCGTCCTGGCGTGGGGCGACTGGCATCGCCTGGCGGATCGTCTGCGCAAGGCCAAGATCGAATTCGTCATCGAGCCCGGAATCCGATTCCAGGGCAAGGTGGGCGAACAGGCGACGATGTTCTTTCGCGACCCCAGCGGCAACGCGCTCGAGTTCAAGTCGTTTCGCGACCCCTCGCAGTTGTTCGCGCGGTGAACTCACGCCGGCCAGCGCACGATGCGCTCGGCGGGGTCCCCGGCTTCGCGCTCGCTGATGACTCGACCGCGCACGGACATCCCGGCCTCGTGGATGGTCCGTTTGCTTCCTGAGATCAGGTGATGCCACCAATAGAGGTCTTTCCCTTCGGCCACGAGCCGATAGGCACAGGTCGACGGCATCCAATTCAGTCGGCGGACGTTGCGCGAGGTGAGCACCACGCAATCGGCGACGAGTCGTTGGCGTGCCTCGTAATCGCGACAGCGACAGGTGTGGGTATTGAGGAGGCGGCAGGCAACGTCCGTGTAGTCGACGCCGCGCGCACCGTCGCCGAGCTTCACCAGACAGCACTTGCCACAGCCATCGCACAACAGTTCCCACTCGGACGCTGAAAGCTCCGAGAGTTTCTTGCGCCTCCAGAACGGGGCTTCGCTATCGGTCGTCAAGGTTCAGCGGTGCTCGCGGATGAATGCGGCGACCATCGGCTTGATCTCTTCGCGCCAGCGTCGCCCGTTGAAGATGCCGTAGTGGCCGGTCGCCTTCTGCAGGTGATAGCGTTTTCGTTCGGCGGCGACGTTGACGCACAGGTCGAGCGCGGCGCGGGTTTGCCCAACACCCGAAATGTCGTCGAGTTCTCCTTCGACAGCGAGCAGCGCCGTGTGGCGGATGGCGGCCGGCTCAACGGGCTGGCCACGCCACACCATGGTCCCGCGGGGTAGCGCATGCTCCTGGAAGACCGTACGAACCGTCTGCAGGTAGTACTCGGCCGGAAGGTCCATCACCGCCAGGTACTCGTCGTAGAATCGTCGATGAGCGGCAGCACTCTCCCCGTCGCCCTCGACGAGGTGGTCGAACAACCGCCGGTGCGCCCGGACGTGACGGTCGAGGTTCATGGTCATGAATCCGGTCAGTTGCAGGAACCCCGGGTAGACCCGCCGCCCATGTCCGAGGTGCGGCCAGGGAACGCGGTGGATGGCGTTGGCTTCGAACCAGGCGAGGGAGTTGTCCTCGGCCAATCGGTTCGGAACCGTCGGGTTGATTCGCGTGTCGATCGGTCCCCCCATCATGGTCAAGGAGAGGGGCTGTACCGTGTCTTTGGCGGCGGCCAAGAGTGCGGCCGTTGCCAGGACCGGCACCGAGGGCTGGCACACCGCCATGATGTGCAACGTCGGGCCCATGTGGCGCGCGAAATCGATCAAGTACGCGATGTAGTCGTCGAGGTCGAAGGATCCATGGCGAAGCCCGACGTCACGACCGTTGGTCCAATCGGTCACGTAGACGTCGTGATCGGGCAATAGCGCTTCCACCGTGCCGCGCAATAGCGTGGCGTAGTGGCCCGACAGCGGCGCCACGATCAACAGTCGAGGGTCCTCGCGCTCGATCCCCTGGCGCTCGAAGTGGAGCAGATTGCAGAACGGGCGATGCACAGCCACCTTTTCCTGAACGGCCACCTCGCGCCCGTCGATCACCGTGCTGTTCAAACCGAAGGCCGGCTTGTCACGGCGCAGGCTGGCGTAGGCGTAGAACTCGCACGCTGCCGCCGCTGTGCGGCCGACCGACGTGTGAGTCAGGGGGTTCAGGGGGTGGCGAAGCAGGACTTGCCCGCCGAGCGCGGCCATACGCAACGGGGCGGTGGCGGCGCGCTGCCACTCGTGGACGAGATACAACAACAGTCTATTCCCCGGCGGTCGGGGGACTTCAACCGCCTTCGTAACAAGCCATTGTACGTGGCCGGGGCGTCAAGAAGAAGGGTGCTCTAGAGGTAGCGGCGCAGATGGCGGGCGATCTCGTCGGCGTTCAGCCCGCCTCGGAAGTGCGTGACGTACCGCCCGTCGGGACCCATCAGGAACACCAGCGAGGAATGATCCATCAAATAGTCGGTGGAGCCGGAATCGCGGGCGCGCCCGAAGTAGACGCCGTAACTCCGTGCGATCGCCTTGGTCTGTTCGAGGCTTCCCGTGAGCGCGACCTGCCGTGGATGGAAGTGGCCCGCATAGTCCCGCAGCAAGTCGACGGTGTCCCGTTCCGGATCGATCGTCACGAAAATCGGTACCACCGGATCCGCGCGGCTGCCGAGCTGATCCAGGGCCTGATGGACGTTTTGCAACGTCAAGGGACAGACATCGGGGCAATAGGTGTAGCCAAAGAACACGAGCATGTATTTGCCGGCGAACGTGCGATCCGTGACCGTCCGACCCTGTTGGTCGGTGAGTTCGAATGGCCCGCCGATGGCCGGGTGGTTGAGGTTGGATTGTGGCGCGGTGATCGGGACGAGGAACCCGATCGCGGTCCCAACCGCCACCGCCAGCAGCGCGGCGACGATGATCACCCATCCTCGCGGGCGTGTTTTCTGCGCGGTCTCCGTCATCGCATTCCCAACCATGGGCGAAGTACGAACCCCCCCAGTAGCCCGATGGTGATCGCCGCCCAACAGACTCCGGGGCGGGCAAGTATCTCGAGGTGCAAGCGGGTACTGCGCCAGCCGACCGCGTGCAAGGCCGCCCCGATCAACCCGATCAAAAGGACAGCCCCGAGCAGACGAGCCAGCACGCTGCCGTCGGTGCCGAGCGCCTCCGGTCTTTGGCTCAACGCCAGAACGCTGCCGCCGATCAAGCCCAGGGACCACACACGCGCTATGAAGGGAGCACGAATCATCATCGGCCTGAATGTAGGCATCTCGGCCACGGCCGCAAAGCCCGACGCGATCCCTCGTTGACGGACTTGGCGGCGCTCCGCATGCTCCCGACGATGGGTGCGGGCTGGCAGCTCGACTTTCGCTGGGGGGCGCTGGCCGCCGACGCCGAACCTCTGTTCGTGCTGCTCGCGGCGATCCTGGTTGATGGCCTGTTGGGCGTGGTCGTCGCGCGGGTTCCCGTCAGTGGCGGCCCGTTCTTTCGTTTCGTCGAGGATTTGATCCGGCGGCTAAATCGCCCAGGGCGCACTGTGGCGACGCGGCGAACCCGTGGCGCCATTTTTGGCCTCGTGCTAGCGGGGTCGGGCGCCGGTTTCGGTCTGGCTCTATCGGCCATGACCGCCACCCTGCCATTTGGTTGGCTGGTAAGCGTCGTTGTGCTGCTGTTGAGCCTCGAATGGGGTCGCTCGATGGCGCGTGCTCGTGCTGTTGCTCGGGCCTTCGCGGGGGGCAGAGACGCCTTAGCATCTTTGCCCGCCCTCCGCGGCGACGGCCAGCCGCCCATGGCGACCGCCGATGGTTTTGCCGCCAGTCGAGGCGCCGTCGAACATGTCTGTGGTCGTTTCGCCGACGGACTGGTCGTCGCGGTGTTTTGGTTCGTCCTGCTCGGCTTTCCCGGGCTGATGGTGAGCCGATTCGTCGCCCGAGCCGCGAACCTGACGCCGCCCACCAACCCCGACCTGCGCGACTTTGGCGCCGTGGTGTGGCGTTTGAACGAGGCGCTATCGTGGTTGCCCCGGCGGATGGCGGCGTTGCTGCTCGTGCTTGCGGCCGTGCTCGTCCCAGGGGCCTCGGCGGCGAGGGCGGCTCGTCAATTCATGCGCGGGGCGCCCAGTGGCGGTGCAGCCACAGTGCTTGCGGTCTCCGCCGCTGCCCTCGGGCTTTCGCTCGGCGGGCCGCGACCCTCCGGCGATCCGGCGGGTGCCGGCCCGGCGCCCTGGCTCGGCCCAGACGACGGACGGGCACGCGCCGACGCTGCGGACGCTCGCCGGGCCCTCTACCTGGTTCAGGTGGCGGGTCTCGGAGTCCTGGTGGTTGTCGCTTTGGTCGCGGTTGCTCGCTTCGGGCCCTAGCGAACGATCGATCTTTCGCACGCAGTCGAAGCGATGCCCGAGCGGGGCCCCGGCGCGCGATCTTGGCTATCGCAACTCGCCTTCGAGCCGGTCGAGCACGTAGGTGGTGCGCGTGAGATCCCAGCGCATCTTGACGAGTTGGGTGTCCTCGCCTGTGACCCAGACCAAAAGCGGTGTCCGACCGGGAAGGGACGACAGGATGCGGTAGTGTCGGGTGGCGAACGTGCCGGCAGGTACCGTCACCCGTTCCTCACCGGCGTACTCGATCCGCTTGTGGGACAGACCCGCCATCGGACCCGAATCGCCTAGCGGGTTGGGCGATGATGCGGCGCCGGTGACGACTTGAATGCGTTCATCTTTGCTGCGGTCGAACATCACGGTCTGCCAGCCGTCGCCGGTGAGGGCATGGGTGACGAACACACTCAGCGGATCGGTGCTCCTCAGACTCTGGCGAACGCGGCCTTCGGCAACCGTGACGGCCTCACATTCGACCACATCACCGCGACACTGGAACCATGCCGATCCCATGTAGGCGCCTCGAACGGTGAGCCGAACGTAAGCATCGAGCGGCCGCCAAGCATCGTCCACGCTCTGGACGCAGTCACGCAGGATACGGTCGCGGTCGAGTTCGCAAACGGCGCGCAACGTTCGTTGGCCGGCGCCTATCGAGACCGCCACCCATTCGCGGCCGGTTTCACCAAAATCATCGTGATGGCGTGTGATGCGGCCGCGGTAGGTCCGATGGTCCATGTCCCAGTGTAGGCGCGGCCGTCGGTCGTGGCGAGTGTCACGTCTTGAGGCTAGCGCTCGAGCGTCGCGTCGAGCGAGCCGCGCAACGCGTTGGCTCCGGCATGATCGACGGCGAAATTCATCAGGATGTCGCGGGCGGACACGCGCTGTCCGTAGTAGGTCGCATTGGCGTTGTCGAGCGGTGTCAGCACGGCCCCTTCCAGAGAGGCGCCTGCAAACAAGCCCTTGGTACGCGAGTAGGCATAGACGTCGGCGCGGAAGTTGGTCGTCGTCGCGGCCTCCACCCCGCGGCCGAGGGGGCCGGCCGCGACGCTGGCGTCTCCCCCGAGCGTGACCCGATTGCGCAGGACCGCGTCGACCGCCCGGTCGGTCATCAGTAGCAACATGACTTCGGAGGCCTGTGCCCCGATTTGCAATCCGACGCTGCCCGCGCCGAAGGAGTAGAACGCGGGGGCACTCCATCGCCCGTCGCGCCGCGTCAGCAGCACGCCGTTGCCGCCTTCGCCACCGATGATGAAACCCGCCTTGAGGAGTTGCGGAATGATCAGGACAGCCTTGGCTCGCGCGAGCAGGATGCGCATCGAGCCCATGTCGGCATCGAGGCGAAACTCCTCGACGGTCGTTCGTGCCCGGTCGATCAAGATCTGGGCTTCCTGGGCCTGGACTTGACGTGGTCCGAGGGTGACGAGAACTCCGAGGAGAATCGCGAGCCCCACACAGGACCGCCAGCGACCCAATGCCTTTAGACCGAACACGACGTGCCTCCTTCTATTCACCAAGATTGAGCAACAACCCTCGCCGCCGCGCCACCTGGAAAAAGGCGTGGAAGGCGACGAGGCCGACGGTCAGATACACAAGGTTCAACAGGGCCGCGTTGAGCAACAGGTCCGCCCGAAACGCGCCATCGATCAAGATGGCACGCATGCCCTCGAACACATGTGTCGATGGCAGCGACAGGCTGATGGGCTGCAACCAGGCAGGTAACACGGCGACAGGATAATAGATCGCGGTAATCGGGGTCATGATGAAGGCGGTGCCCCACGCCAGGTTCTCGGCCCCCATGCCGTAGCGCATGATCAGACCGCACATGACAAGACCGATCGCCCAGCCCATCACCATCAGGTTGAGATAGAACCCGATCAGGGGCAACCCGAGCGCATAGATCGAAAAATCGAAGATCGCCATGGCCGCCAGGGTCGCGGGCACGAGCCCGACGGTGGTCTTCAGGACGCTCACCACCATCAACGACAGGGCGAGTTCGATGGGACGCAGCGGCGTTACGAACAGGTGGCCGAGGTTGCGCGACCAGATCTCTTCGAGAAACGAGTAGAACATCCCGATCTGGCCACGAAACAGGACGTCCCAGAGCAGGGCCCCAGAGAGCAGCACGCCGAAGGCTTGGGCAAAGAAGTTCGACTTGGCGGCCAGAAAAACCGTCAGGAAGCCCCACATCGTCATCTGCACGGTCGGCCAGTAGGTGAGGTCGAGGAACCGGGGCCAGGATCCGCGGAAGAGATAGACGTGCCGCAGAATCATGGCCGCGATGCGGCGGAGCGCCGCCAGCCACCAGGGGTGCGGGACCAGGGGCTGGGTCACGATGCGGCCGCCGTGCGCGATCCACCGCGCGCAACATCGAGAAAAACCTCCTCGAGGTTCGTGCGGCCATAACGCGCAATCAAGTCGGCCGGCCGTCCGCGATCGACCAACGCCCCGGCCCGCAACATCAGGACATCGTCACACATACGTTCGACCTCGGCCATGTTGTGCGAAGCGAGCACGATGGTGGCGCCGGTCTTCTGGCGATAGTGCGCGAGGTACTGGCGCATGCCGTCGGCCGTATCCGGATCCATCGAGGCGGTCGGTTCGTCGAGCAGGAGCAGGGCCGGTTCATTGAGCAGCGACTTGGCCAAAGCCACCCGGGTCTTCTGGCCGGCGGAGAGCGATCCGAAGGGACGATCGAGCATTTGGTGCACGTCGAGCTCCCTGGCGATCGCGCCGATGCGCTCGCGCGCCCGATTCAGCCCGTAGAGCCGGGCAAACACGAGCAGGTTCTCTTCGACCGTCAGACGCCGCGGCAGGTCGACGTAGGGCGAGGAAAAATTCATGCGCGGTAGGACCCGGTGGCGGTCGCGCAGCATGTCGACACCGAGCACGGTGACGCGGCCGCTACTCGGTAACAGGAGGCCCAGCAGAATTGCGATGGTGGTGGTCTTCCCGGCGCCGTTGCCACCCAAGAGGGCGGTCGTGGATCCGCTCTCGACCGAAAAGGTGAGATCCTGGATCGCCACGACGTCTTGATAACTCTTGCTCAAGTGCTCGACGACGATCGCCTCGGCCATGGCCGAAATATGGGGCCAAAGACCATGCGGTGCCAGCCACCTGGCGGTTTGCTCGCCGCGACACCGGCGGTCTAGGCTGCCACCATGACTCCAGCGTTGACCCCGATCTCGGGCGGGTTCGCCGGTTTGACCGTCGGATTGCCGCCGGCCGCCGGCGGTCGCGTGCGCCTCAAGACCCTGGTCCTCATTCGCTGGGTCGCACTGGTCGGCCAAGCGGCCGCCATCCTGGTCGTGGGCTTTCTGTTCTCCTTCCCGACCGACGTGGTGTCGTCCCTGCTGACCGTCGGGGTTTCGGCCCTTCTCAACCTCTTTCTCATGTTGCGCTATCCGGCGACGACGCGGCTCTCGGACGTCCAGGCCGGCTTCTACCTCGCCTACGACATCCTGCAACTCACGGTGCTGCTCTATCTCAATGGCGGAATCGCCAATCCGTTCGCGATCCTCGTGCTGGTCCCGGCGACGATTGCCGCAACCATCTTGAGTTTGCGCAGCACGTTGTCGCTGGTGGTCATCTCGGTCGTTTGCCTGACCCTCGTCACACTCGTCCACCAGCCGCTGCCGTGGTCGATGGGGTTCACGCTGCCCTCGCTGTATGTCGCCGGCATTTGGGTGGCCTTGGTGCTCGGCATGGGATTCATTACGGTCTATGCGTGGCGGGTGGCGGCGGAGAGCCGACTGATGGCCGACGCCTTGGCCGCGACCCAGTTGGCACTGGCCCGGGAACAGCGGTTTTCGGCCCTCGGGGCTTTGGCCGCAGCCGCGGCCCACGAACTCGGGACGCCGCTAGGCACGATCACGCTGGTAGCCAAGGAGTTGTCGCGCGAACTGCCCAAGGATGGGCCCCACGCCGAGGACGTCTCGTTGCTCGTGAGCGAGTCGGAGCGCTGTCGGGACATCCTGGCTCAGCTGTCCCGCCGGCCCGAGGGCGATCCGGCCCCGTTCGATCGGCTGGCCCTGCCGGCGTTGGTCGACTCGATCGTTACCCCGCTGAGGGGGGACGAAATCGAAATCCAGATCGACGTGCAGAACCCCTACACCCAGGGGGACCCGACGGTGCCGGTCGTGTCGCGGCGCCCGGAAATCCTGCACGGCCTCGGCAACATCGTGGAGAACGCCATCGATTTCGCGGCGACTCGGGTCACGATCCGCGTGTCCTGGGATACCGGCGTGGCCCGCCTGACCGTTCTCGACGACGGGCCCGGGTTTGCGGCCAGCGTCCTCGGCATCGTGGGCGAGCCTTACGTCACCACGCGCCGGGACCAGGACGGCATGGGCCTCGGCCTGTTCATCGCAAAGACCCTGCTCGAACGGACCGGGGCGACAGTGCTGTTCTCCAACGCACAAGGCGGTGGCGCCCATGTTGCCATCCTGTGGCCACGTGCGTTATTGGAAGCAGCCCCATGAACGAACCGACGGCTGCCCCAAAACCCGTGACCGACCGCACGTTATTGATCGTCGATGACGACCAGACCTTCCGAACCCGTTTGGCGCGGGCGATGGAGCAGCGTGGTTTTCTGGTTCGGACCGCCGCGTCGGTCAGCGACGTGGCGGCCGCACTCGATCCCGGGGCGTCAGCGTTCGCGATCGTCGACCTGAAGCTAGCCGACGGCAACGGAATCGACGTCGTCCCCGTGTTGCGGCGCAAACGGGCCGATATGCGAATCGTCGTCTTGACCGGCTACGGCAACATCGCCACGGCGGTGGCTGCCGTGAAGGCGGGGGCGGTCGACTATCTCGCCAAGCCGGCCGATGCCGACGACATCGAGGCCGCGTTGATGGCGAGCCGCGAAACCAAGGCATCACCGCCGGAGCATCCGATGTCGGCCGACCGCGTGCGCTGGGAGCATATCCAACGGGTCTATGAACTCTGTGATCGCAACGTCTCAGAAACGGCGCGTCGTCTTCGCATGCACCGCCGGACGTTGCAGCGAATCCTCGCCAAACGGTCCCCACAGTGACCCGGAAACACTTGATCTAAAAGCATTCTTGGCCGGTTCCTGCCATCTCTCGTGTAAGATGGGATCGCCATGAGCGAGCCCTACCCTCTCGCCGCCCTCGTCGATCGCCTGAACGAAGCCCGCGTGTTGTGCGTGGGCGATGTCATGCTCGATCGTTTTGTCCGTGGCACCGTCGATCGCGTTTCTCCCGAGGCACCGATTCCGGTGTTGCGCGTCGACCCGGAGCACAGCGACACGATGCTGGGCGGGGTCGGCAACGTTGCCCACAACGTGACGTCGCTCGGTGCGCGGGCGGTGCTGATTTCGGCCGTGGGCCAGGACGCTGTCGGATCTGAACTGATGGCGGCGGCCCGCGCCGTTCCGGGCCTGACGCTGGAGATCATTCCCGTACCCGGTCGGACGACGACGCTCAAAGAGCGCTACGCCGCCCGTGGGCAGCAGTTGCTACGCGTCGATCGCGAGACGACGGCGGAGATTGGCGAGGCGGCGGCGACGGCAGTGCTAGCGGCCGTCGAGCGCCACCTCGGCCAGTGCGGGGCTGTGGTCGTCTCGGACTACGGCAAGGGCGTTCTCACCGAGCGGGTTCTGCGCTGCATTCTCGATCACGCCGAATCCGCCGGATGCCCGGTCATCATCGATCCCTACGGGCTTGACTACGGACGCTACCGTGGCGCGGCCGTGATCTCGCCCAATCGTGCCGAACTGCAGCTGGCGAGTGGCCTGCCCTGCCAGCGCGAAGCCGAAATCATCGCCGCGGCGCGCAGCGTCATGCGGCGATGGGCTCTCCCGTGCCTGCTGGTGACCCGCAGCGAAGACGGTATGTCCCTGATCACGACCGACCAGGCGACTCACTTCTCGGCCCAGGCGCGTGAGGTCTACGACGTGTCCGGCGCGGGGGACACGGTGGTCGCGACCTTTGCCGTGGCTCGGGCCCTGGCGGCCGCGCCACCGCTCGCCGCCGCATTGGCCAACACGGCGGCGGGGATTGTCGTGCAGAAGCTCGGCACCGCGGTCGTCTATCCCGAGGACATCCTCGCCGCTTTGCACGAAACGCACCTCCGCCTGAGCGATGCCAAGGTCAAGCCGTTGGCGGCTGCCGCCCGCATCGTCGACGGATGGCGTCGCGCCGGCCAACGCATCGGCTTCACCAACGGCACGTTCGATCTTCTTCATCCCGGGCATCTGTCGTCTATTCGGCAGGCGCGGTCGGCGTGCGACCGCCTCGTCCTCGGGCTCAACAGCGACAGTTCCGTGAGACGCTACAAGGGGCCGACCCGGCCGATTCAGGGGGAAACGGCGCGAGCCCTGGTGTTGGCCTCGATCGAGCAGGTCGACCTTGTGGTGATCTTCGATGACGACACGCCGATGGCCGTCATCCAGGCGCTGCGCCCCGATGTCCTGGTCAAGGGCGCCGACTACCGGCTGGATCAGGTCGTGGGAGCCGAGTTCGTGGCCTCCTACGGCGGCAAGGTGATCCTCGCCGATCTCGTCGACGGCCAAAGCACGACCCGAACCATCGCCCGCATGGTCAAAAAGCCATGATCCTGGTCACCGGCGGGGCCGGCTTCATCGGCTCGAACATCGTTGCCGCCCTCACCGCGCTCGGCGATCGTGAAGTCGCGGTCTGTGACTGGCTCGGCCAGGGCGACAAGTGGCGCAACCTCGCCAAGCACGAGGTGACGCAATTCGTCACCCCCGACCAGTTGATGCCGTTCCTCAAGTCCGAGGCCTACCGGATCGACTCGGTCATCCATATGGGGGCGATCTCGGATACGACCGAAACCGACGTCGACAAGCTGATCAAGACCAACTACCAGCTGTCGGTCGACCTCTGGGATTGGTGCGCCAAGAACGAGGCGGTCTTCATCTATGCCTCGTCGGCGGCAACCTATGGCGACGGCAGCAACGGCTTCGACGACGACAGTTCGATGGCGGCGCTCGCCAAGCTTCGCCCGCTCAATCCGTACGGTTGGAGCAAGCACCTTTTCGACCGCCGCGTCGCGCGCATGCTGGCGGAGCATCAGCCGCAACCCGAGCAGTGGGCGGGGCTGAAGTTCTTCAACGTGTTCGGCCCGAACGAATATCACAAGAACCGGCAAGCGAGCGTGGCGTTACAGATTCACGATCAGATCCTGGTTGGGAATCCGGTGCGCTTGTTCCGCTCGCACAACCCGGAATATCGCGACGGCGGTCAGCGCCGCGACTTCGTTTGGATCGAGGACTGCGTGGCGATCGTCCAGTGGCTGCTCGATGAGACCGAAACCTGCGGCATATTCAATGTCGGGTCGGGCGAATCGCGCACCTTCCTCGACATGGCGGGCGCCGTCGCCAATGCCATGGGGGAGCAACTCGCGGTCGAGTTCATCGACACCCCGGAGGAGATCCGGGATCAATATCAGTATTTCACCGAAGCCAAGGTGGACCGGCTGCGAGATGCCGGCTTCACGCGTGCCTTCACGCCCCTCGAAGAGGCGGCAAAGCGCTACGTTCAGCAATACCTCTCGCAGCCGGACTCGTATCGCTGAGCGCTACCAGGTCTTGACCGGGGGCGATTTGACCTCGATCTGGATGCAATCCTCGATCGCTTCCGACCAGTGCGGCACGCCTTTGGGGTGGAACCAGGAGTCGCCGGGGTTGGCCATGAACTCCTTGCCACCGATGTTGAGCTTCAGTTTGCCGCTGACCAGATGGCACGCGGTCTCGTGGTCATCGTGCTGATGGACGGCGTCGCGGGCGCCCTTCGGGCGCTGGATCTCGAGCATCAGGATATTGTCGCTCTTCGACATCACTTTGACGCTGACCGGGACAGGCATTGGCTTGCCCTCGACCTTCTCGATCTTGGTCACCGGAGCCTTGCTGCCGTCGGTGTAGTTGGTCTTGAAGTTCTCGATCTTTCCGGGCACGGGTTCCTCCTGGAGCGTTTCGTTGTTTAAGGTGGACAGCTTGCGACCGATTTCGTCCTCGCTCAAGACACCACGCTCGATCAAGGCGGTCTTGATGGCGAGCAGCCAGGTCTCGGAATAGGTGCGCGTTTCGCTCTCGAGAGCGTGATAGAGATCGACCGCGCGCTGATGCAGGGCGCGATCGTAACTCGTCCCGCGTTGGCCGGTGACGAGCGTCAGCATGGCATCGACGCGCTTGTCGAAGAACGTGGGTTCGCGGTCGGTCCGATCGATCGGTCGCGGTGGCGCGGCGGTCATTCGGCGGCTCGCGCGGCGGCGTTCTGGAGCTTTCCGATGACGGCGTCCGTCGTTTGGATGTCGGCGAAGCTGCCGTTGAGGCTCATCAGGCTCGCGACGTGCTGCTCGTCGTTCGCCGCCGCATTGGCGTCGCTCACCATGATCACCTTGTAGTTCATCATCGCCGCGTCCCTTGCCGTCGCCTCGCAGCAGATGTTGGTCACGGTCCCGGCGATCAACAGCGTGTCGATGCGCCGAGCCAGGAGGTGTTCGTGCAGCCGGGACGATCCGGCGACGAACGCACTGAAGCGGTCCTTTTCGATACGCAGGTCCGTTGGTCGAGCGTCCAGACCCTGGTACAGCGCGTGCCCGACACCGCCGTCTCGCAGGCCATCGAGGATTGTCGCTTTGAGGGCGGGCGTGCAGAAGTGATCGAAGAATGTCGACCACGTCGCCGCCGACTTCGAAGTGAAGGTGGTCACGACCCACACCACGGTACCACCGGCCTGCCGGGTCGCCTCGGCCAGACGGTTGATGTTGGGCACGATCGCGCGTGCCGTCGTCAGGGACCCGGGCTGTCCGGCGCCGCAAAAAAAGTGCTGCATGTCGATCACGACCAGCGCCGTGCGGGCGGCCGCAATGGTCGGGAACACTTCGAGACGGCCACCGCGCCGGGCCCGCAGCCGTTCGAGCGTCGCCGCCGGATACTCAAGTCGGTGCATGGAACTCCCCTGGGCCAAGACTAGGGCTGTCGCCGCGCCAGGCCAAGGGATCAGGATTCGACGACGCCAAACCACCGTTCGCCGCGGGTTTGGCGGATATGGCCGGCCGTCGGTCCCGGGAAATGCGCGGCGAAGATCAACGTGTCGTCGTCCGTGTGGTCGGCCATGAAACGTTCGCGAGTCCGGCGTGACGCCACGGGATCGTGACAGAAAAAACTGCTCCAGTCGGGACGGCGGACCTGGATCGGGTGATGCATCAGGTCGCCGGTCATCATCGCTCGCTGCCGTTGCGACCGCAGGTGAACCGCATAGTGCCCTGGTGTATGGCCCGGGGTCGGGTGCAGGACGACCTCGTCATCCAAGGCGAAGTCGTTGTCGACCAGGGCGGCCTGGCCGGCTTCGACGATCGGTCGGACGCTGTCTTGGATCGGCAGATAGGCTCGGTCGCCCGGCTGTAACGCCGCGAAGTGTTCATAGTCGGCCTTCGCAAACACTTAGCGCGCCTTGGGGAACGTCGGCACCCATCGCCCGCCGTCGAGGCGGGTATTCCAACCCACGTGATCGCCGTGCAAATGGGTACACATGACGTAGTCGATGTCACTGGGCGAGAGCCTGAGCTGCGCCAGGTTCTCGAGGTAGGGGCGGCTCTGGCGATGCCAGAGGGGTTGCACCCGCTCCTTGTGGTTGCCGACGCAGGTGTCGATGAGGATGGTGTGGCGCGAGGTCCGGACCACGTAGCTGTGGATGCTGGACCGGATCTGGCCGCTCGCTTCGTCGAAGAAGTGTGGCACGAGCCACGCCCGGGCTTGTCTGGCCACGGCAGGGTCGTAGTCCGGGAAGGCCTGCGCCGGGTCGAATGCGAACTCGACCTCGACCAGCTTCTCGACGGTGATGGCCCCGATGCGCTGCGGGCGCATCAAGGGGTCACGTGGAACTGACAGCGGTCGCCTCGGCTGACGATACGCCCGGCGGTGGCGCCTGCGAAGTGAGCCGCGAAGATGACGACGTCGCGATCGGCGTGGTCGTGAACGAATTTCCGGCGCGTGCGGCGCGAATGGTTGGGGTCGCGGCAGAAGTTGCTGCTCCACTCGGGTCGGTGGACCTGGATCGGGTGGTGCATGAGATCGCCCGTCATCATGCCTTGGCGCCCCTCGGAGGTGAGGTGCACGCAATAATGCCCGGGCGTGTGGCCGGGCGTCGGGTAGAGCGAGACGTCGTCTCCGAGCGCGAAGTCGTAGCCGACGATTGCGGCCTGACCGGCTTCGACGATCGGCCGGACCGAGTCGCTGATGCTGTCGTAGCCGTGCTCTCCCGGTTTGAGCGCGTTGTAATGGTCGTAGTCGGCCTTCGAGAAGACGTAGCGCGCCTTCGGGAATGTCGGGACCCAACGGCCCTTGTCGAGGCGCGTGTTCCAGCCGACGTGATCGCCGTGCAGGTGCGTGCACATGACGTAGTCGATGTCGTCGGGTCCGAGGCCGAGTTTGGCCAGGTTCTCGAGATAGGGGCGCCTTTGCATGTGCCACTGCGGCAGCGGGCGCGGCTTGTCGTTGCCAACGCAGGTGTCGATCAGGATCGTATGGCGGCCGGTCCGCACGATGTAGCTGTGGAAGCTGAAGCTGAGTGTGCCCCTGGCGTAGTCGACGAAGTGCGGCGCGAGCCAGGACTTGTTCGCGGCGGTCACCGTCGGATCGTAGTCGGGCAGCGCCCGGACGGGATCGAAAGCCTCTTCGTACTCGACCAGTTTCTCGACGCGAATCGCGCCGACGTTTTGCGGTTTCATGACTCAGCTCAGACCGGTTGTTGTGAGGCGTGCGAGGAATAGACGGTGAAGCGGTGGCGGCCCGGGCCGACGAAGGTGAACCAATCGTGGATCCGCCCGCGCTTGAGCGCGGTCGGCCGCAAACGGAGGGATTGGCAACGCCGGCGGGCTGCGGCCACATCGTCGTACATCAGATCGAACGGTGCCGCCGAAACCCGGCGCGGCGCGGCTGCGCGGCGAAGGACGAGGTGAGTGCCGCCGCGCAGTTCCATGACGGCGAAGTCATCCTCGGACACGATCGGCCTCAGGCCGAGCGCCGTGAAGGTGGCGATCGCCACCGCGACTCTCTCCACTTTGAGCGCTACATGCCCGATTGCGGCGTCCGGGCGCCTATCCCTGGCTTTGCGCATAGTTCCTCCGTTGGCCAAATCTAGTCCCCGTTTTGACAGCATTCTTGGATTCCTGCTCTTGCAATCTAACTAGACTAAGACTAGTTAGATTGCATGAAGTCGTCGCAACGAACGTCTACGGTCGGGGTTTTTGAAGCCAAGACGCATTTGTCGGCGCTGCTCGAGCGCGTCGAGAAAGGCGAGCGATTCGTAATCACCCGTCACGGCCAGCCGGTCGCGGAACTTCGTTCGCCGAAAGCCGAAACACCAACGTCCTTCGAAGAGACCAAACGGTGGATTGAGAACTTCCGGGCGACTCACACCCTGGGCGACGTTTCGATTCGCGAACTCGTGGACGAAGGCCGCCGCCGCTGACCGGATGTTCGTCCTCGACACCTCAGTGGCCGTCGCTTGGCATTTCGAAGATCAGGGCAACGACTACGTGATTCGTGTTTGGGACCGGCTGACCAACGAACGGGCCGTCGTCCCCAAACTATTCCTTGCCGAGTTCGCCAATGCCATCGTCAGCGCGGTTCGCAGTAGGAAAGTGAGCCGCGAGGATGCTGGCACGATCATTCTTGGCATGGCCAGCCTGCCGATCGATGTCGATCGGGATGGTGATTGGAACGAAGCCTCTGTCGTGATGGAACTTGCGACCGGTCTGAACCTGACGGCCTACGACGCGACCTATCTCCAGCTCGCCCTTGCGCGTCGCATTCCGTTGGCGACCCAAGACCGAGCCCTGTTGGATGCGGCAAGGACGTTGGGGGTCACCGTTCTGTAGCCTGTCGTCTAAGGGTGTTGTTCCCCTAGCCCGCTCGGCGCGTCGAAAAATCGAGGCCGACGTCGAGGGCGCTCACGCTATGGGTGAGGGCGCCGAGCGAAATGAGATCGACGCCGCTCTCGGCCACGGCGCGGACGTTCTTGGCGGTGACGCCGCCCGAGGCTTCGGTGATCATCCGGCCCCCCACCATCGCCACGGCGCGACGCAGGTCCTCGGGTGTCATGTTGTCGAGCAGCACGGCATCGACGGGATCGAGCAACAGCTCTTCCAGTTGTGCCAACGTGTCGACCTCGACCTCGACCTTGACGAGATGGCCGACATGTCGACGTACGCGCGCCACCGCCTCGCGAACGCTGCCGGCCACCGCAATATGGTTGTCTTTGACGAGCACCGCGTCATCAAGGCCGAAACGGTGGTTCGATCCACCGCCCGCACGCACCGCGAATTTTTCGAGGGCGCGCAGCCCGGGTGTTGTTTTCCGCGTGCAGACGATCGCGGCCTTGGTGCCCCGGACGGCCGCAACCATGTCGCGGGTCGCCGTCGCGATGCCGCACAACCGCCCGAGAAAATTCAACGCCGTGCGCTCAGCCACCAGGATTGGCCGCGCTGCGCCACCGATGCGCGCCAGCGTCTGGCCTGCTTGAACGTCGCTGCCATCCGGGGCATCGATCGTGATCGTCAGCGAAGCATCGAGTCGGCGAAACACCGCGACTGCGACCTCGATCCCGGCGATGCGGCCCGGTTTGCGCGCGACGATGACGGCATCGGCGTGATCACCGGGGCCGGCGATGGCATCGCTCGTGAGATCGCCGGCCACGCCGAGATCCTCCTCGAGCGCGCGATCGATGACCGCCGCGTAGTGCGACGCGAACAGGGGTGGAACGCGGGGAGACGTCAAGCGTTCAGCGGCCGATCGCGACCATGCGCTCGACCGATCGCCGGGCCCGCTCGGCGATGTCCGCAGGAATCTCGACCCGCGGCTCCAAGGTCTCCAGCGCATGATGAATCTTGTCGAGCGTGATCCGCTTCATATGCGGACACAGGTTGCACGGACGGATGAACTCGACGCTGGGCAACTCGGCGGCCACGTTGTCGCTCATCGAGCACTCCGTGACCATCAGGACTCGGGCCGGTCGTCGCTGGCGCACGAAGTCGATCATGTTGGCGGTCGAACCGACGTAGTCGACGGCGTCGAGGACCTCCGGTGGGCATTCGGGGTGCGCGATCACCACGAGCCCCTCGTGGTCGCGGCGGTAGGCTGCGATCTCGGCGGCAGAAAAACGCTCGTGGACCTCGCAATGGCCCTTCCACAGGATGACGTCGACCTTGGTCTGTCGTGCGACCCAGCGCCCGAGATACTCATCGGGCAGGAAAATCACCCGTGGCACCTTGAGCGATTCGACGACTTTGACGGCGTTGCCCGAGGTGCAGCAGACGTCGGTTTCCGCCTTCACGTCGGCCGAGGTGTTGACATAGGACACCACCGGTACGCCCGGGTACTTCTGGCGCAAGAGACGCACGTCCGCGCCCGTAACCGACGCCGCGAGCGAACAGCCGGCATCGAGATCGGGGATGACGACGGTTTTTTCCGGGCTCAGGAGCTTGGCGGTCTCGGCCATGAAATGAACGCCCGCCATGACGATCACGTCGGCCTTGGTTTTGGCCGCCTGCTGCGCGAGCGCGAGCGAGTCGCCGACGAAGTCCGAGACGCAGTGGTAGATCTCGGGGGTCATGTAATTGTGCGCGAGAATGACGGCGTTCCGCTCGCGCTTCAGCCGGTTGATCGCAGCGACGTATGGCGCATGGTGCGGCCATTCGATCGCCGGGATGACGTTGCGCACCCGCTCATAGAGCGGCGCGGTCGATCGGGCGATCTCGTCGGTGTAGGCCAGGGCAGTGGCGGCGCTCAAAGGACGCTCCGCGGTTGCTTCAGGGTATGGTCAAAGTGGCGCACCCGACACGATTCGAACGTGTGACCTCTGCCTTCGGAGGGCAGCGCTCTATCCAGCTGAGCTACGGGTGCCGGTGCTTCGTTGGTTCCTTGTTTGCACCAAAAGTATTCAATGCGACCCACCCTTTCAACGGAGCCGCAGCGATCCTGGGGCGCTGTTTTAAGCCTTTGATCACGCTGGGTAAAGTGGTGCCCCGGGCACCCGCACCGCGGGCGCCCCTGCCCTAGCCGCGCCACAGACGGACGCTGAACAGCATCAGGAGGGTGAAGATTTCAAGACGCCCCAGGAACATGCCAAAGCAGAGCACCCACTTGGCCGCATCCGAGAGTGACTGAAAATTGCCGCTCGGTCCGATGATGTCGCCGAGGCCCGGCCCGTGGTTGCTCAGGATGCTGGCGGCGCCGCTGAACGCGGTCACGAGGTCATAGCCTAAGGCCGCCAACACGAGCGTGAGGCTCGCCAGCGACACGATGTACACCGCAAAGAAGGCCATGACGCTCGCCTGAACGTCGTCGTGCACGTGCTGGCCCATGTAGTGCATGGGAAAGACGCCATGCGGTTGCATCTGGCGACGAAGTTGGGCTCCGATCAGTCGTGCCAGGATCTGCAGCCGAAAGACCTTGATGGCGCCCGTCGTCGAGCCCGTGCAACCGCCGACGCACATCAGCAGAACAAAGCCGACCATGGCGAACCCACCCCACGTTCCGTAGTCGGCCGACGCGTAGCCCGTGGTCGTTGTCACGGAAGTCACGTTGAACAGAGCCAACCGAAGGGCGATGCCGAATTCGACATCGCGGGTGGCATGCAGCCACAGGGTCATCGCCAGGCTCGCCAACAACACAATCGCCAAGAAGGCTCTGATCTGGCTGTCGCTCCACAACGGGCGGAAGTGCCCACGGGCGAGCAAAATAAAGACGACCATGGGGCAGCCGCCGATCAGCATGAAGAGGATCGCGATCCATTCGATCGCGGGGTTTTGAAACCAGGCAAACGACGAATCGTAGTTGGCGAAACCGGCGGTCGACACGGTGGTCATCGCGTGCGTCACGGCATCGAAACCGCTCATTCCAGCGACGCCATAGAGGATCGCGCAGAGGGCGGTCAGCCCGACGTAGACGGCAACCGTCGCGGCTGCGACCGAAGAAAGCCGCGGCAGAACTTTGTCCGATTTCTCCGAGGACTCGGCCCGGAAGAGCTGCATTCCGCCGACGCGAAGGAAGGGCAGCACGGCGATCGCCATGACGATGATGCCTGCCCCACCGATGAATTGCAGGATTGATCGCCACAACAGGATTCCGGGCGGCATCGACTCGAGCCCGACCAGCACCGTCGCCCCGGTGGTCGTCAGTCCGGAGACAGCTTCGAAATAGGCATCGACGTAGCTGAGCGTGATGTCGGAGAACACGAACGGCAGGGCGCTGAAGGCCGAGAGGACGATCCACGTGGCGGCGGTCAGCACGAACCCTTGACGCAGATCGAGACGCATGGCGTCACCGCGGAAGCCCGTCGCGAGCGCGACGCCGACAAAGAGCGTTGCTGCCCCCGAGAGCGCGAACACGCGCCAATCGTCGTGGCCGATCGCGGCGTCGACCAACGCCGGCACCATCATGGCGACGGCCAGCGCCGAGAGAAACAGGCCGAGGATGAACAGCACGGGGCGAAAGTCGGTCATGGCTTGCCGCCTAACCGCGCCAGAGTCGTGGGGCAAACAGCATCAGCAACGTGAAAATCTCGAGCCGGCCGAGGAGCATGGCAAAGGAGAGGACCCAGGTCGCGAGATCGGACAGCGGCTGATAATTGCCGACCGGCCCCACGATGTCGCCCAGTCCCGGTCCGACGTTGCCGAGCGCAGCGGCAACCGCGGTGATGGCGGTAACGAAGTCATAGCCGCAGGCGGCGATGATGACAGTGAGCAAAGCAAACGAAAGCATGTAGGCGGCGAAGAAGGCCATGACGCCGACAGGGACGTCGTCCTGAACCAACTGGTTCATGTAGCGAATGGGGAAGACGCCATGAGGTTGCACCTGCGCTCGCAGTTGGCTCACGACACGCCGGACCAAGATCTCGAGGCGAAAGACTTTGACCGACCCCGAGGTCGAGCCAGTACAACCGCCGACGAACATGAGCATCAGCAGGAGCACCCACGCCAACCCGCCCCACGCGTTGTAGTCGGTCGAGGCGAATCCCGTCGTGCTGACGACGGAGGTGACATTGAAGAACGTCAACCGCAGGGCGCGTCCGAGCGGAATATCCTGGGTTGCGAAGAGCCAGAGCCCGAGCCCGACACTCACGACAACGATGAGACCGAGAAAGACCTGAACCTGACTACTCGTGAGAAATGGCCGGACCTGGCCGCGCGCCAACAGGATGAGCAAAACCAAGGGACAGCCGCCGAGGAACATGAAGATCGTGGCGATCCACTCGGCCTCGGGGTTCCCGAGCTGACCAAACGAGTTGTCGTAGTTGGCGAACCCTCCGGTCGAGGTGGTCGTCATGGCATGGGTGATCGCATCGAACGGGCTTAGGCCAACGACCAAGAACAAGAGGGCGCAGGCCACCGTCATGGCGACGTAGACGACCACCGTTGCTCCGGCTACGGAGGACAGACGCGGAAGAACCTTGTCCGATTTTTCGGAGGACTCGGTCCAAAACAATTGCATGCCGCCGATCCGCAGAAATGGAAACACCGCGATCGCCATCACGATGATTCCGGCACCGCCCACGAACTGGAGCAGCGCCCGCCACAGCAGTATTCCCGGCGGCAGGGAATCGAGCCCGACGATCACCGTCGCTCCCGTCGTGGTTAGTCCCGAGACGGTCTCGAAGTATGCATCGGTGAAGGAGAGCTCCTGCTCCGAGAACATGAAGGGCAGTGCGCCAAAAGCAGATAACACCAGCCAAGTTGTTGCCGTGAGGAGAAAACCCTGGCGGAGATCGATCTCCGTGAGGTCGCCGCGGAACGCCACGATAAGGGCAACGCCTACGAACAGGGTCAGCGCGGCCGCCGCCATGAAGACCTGCCAATCCCGATTGTCGGCCGCCAAGTCGACGAGGGCAGGGATCATCATGGTCACCGCCAGGGCCGACAGGAAGACACCTAGGATGTAGAAGACGGGGCGGACGTCGGACATCGGCGGGGACGAAACACCAACGCGGAAAGGCCCAATGGAGGCCGGTTGCGCCGGAATCTAGCCCTCTGCCTCGGGTCGGTCATCGAAAACCCGTGCCCGGCGCAGCCCTTTTTTTGGCCAATGCGTCCATCGCGGAGCCCGTTTCGCCCGAGTTGCCTGCGTCGGGCGAGCCGCTATCATGCGCGCCGCGTGGGCCCAGCAGGGAAGTGCGACGATGCAGCCGCCAGAGACGATCGTGGTCGAGAGCGACAAGGTTGCCTGTGACGGGGGCGACGTCTCGGGCCATCCGCGGGTTTATCTGAACCTGGGCGAGAAGGGCGAAACCGACTGCCCGTATTGTGGCCGGCGCTTCGTGCGACGGACCGGGGCCAAAGCCGCCCACGCCGCCTGATCGTTTCTGTGGATATCGGCCGGCGACCACTGGGGTCCGCGGCTAGCAGCGTGCGATAGTCGCGACATGGCCAAGACTTCCTCCGCGCCGGCGAAACGGCGGACGATCTATCTCGTCGATGGGTCGGGGTATGTCTACCGCGCCTACCACGCGCTGCCGCCCCTCACCCGCAAGCGCGACGGGATGCCCGTCGGCGCCGTCGTCGGCTTCTGCAACATGCTCAACAAGCTGATCGAGGATCACTTCGGCAACGGCGACGGCACCCATATCGCCGTCATCTTCGACAAGGGCGAGGTGACGTTTCGCAACGACATCTACAAGGAGTACAAGGCCAATCGCGACGAAACGCCCGACGACTTGATCCCACAATTCAAGCCGATCCGCGACGCCACGCGGGCCTTCAACATCGCCAGCATAGAACAGGCGGGCTTCGAGGCCGACGACATCATCGCGACCTACGCGCGGATCGCGCGCGAGGCGGGCGAAGATGTCGTGATCGTCTCGTCCGACAAGGACCTCATGCAGCTCGTGGGCGATGGCGTGACGATGTTCGACCCCCTCAAGTCGCGTCCCATCGGCCGGGCCGAAGTCATCGAACGGTTCGGGGTCGGTCCGGAGCGGGTCGTCGACGTGCAATCGCTGGCCGGCGATTCGACCGACAACGTGCCCGGCGTTCCCGGCATCGGCGTCAAGACGGCGGCTCTGCTGATCAACGAGTTCGGCGACCTCGACACGCTCTTGCGACGGGCCACCGAGATCAAACAGGAGAAGCGCCGCGAGAACCTGATTCAGTTCGCCGATCAGGCGCGCCTCAGTCGCGAACTCGTCAAGCTACGCAGCGATGTTCCGGTCGAGGAGTCCCTCGACGACTTGCAGTTCGCGCCGTCCGCGCCGGACAAGCTTTTGCCCTTTCTCGAGGACATGGAATTCTCGACTCTCGCCAAACGCATCCGCGCTCGCGATGGCGCGTCGCCGACAGCTTCGACCCCAGCGATCAGTGACGGCGCCACCAACGTCGCGACCAAGGGACCAGGCACGACCGCCCACACGGTCGTCGCCGATCGTGCGGTCCTCAAAGGATGGGCCGACCGGGCGCGACTGCGCGGCGCCTTGGCGCTGCATCCTGTCTTCTCCGGCCCATCGCCCCTGCGTGACCGCCTGATCGGATTGGGGCTCTGCATCGATCCCGGAACGGCGGCCTACGTGCCGATTGCCGCAGAACAGCCGCCGCAGGGCGGGCTTGCGCTCGAAGGTGGGGCCGCAGCGAGTCTCACGCTGCGCGACGTGATCGGGGAACTCGAGCCGGTTCTGAGCGATGCGGGCGTGCTCAAGATCGCCCATGACGCAAAGGTCCTGCTGGTCGCCTTCGCCAACCACGAACAACCGATGGCACCGATCGAGGACACGATGGTGCTGTCCTACGACCTCGAAGCGGGTCTGCATGCGCACGACCTCGAGTCCGTGGCGCCGGTGTTTCTCGACCGCACGCTGCCGACGCTCGCGGCGCTCACGGGCAGCGGCAAGAACGCTCGCGCCGTCGAGGCCCTGGCGGCAACCGAGGTATTGCCGGTCGCGGCAGGCGCGGCGGATGCCGTTCGTCGTCTCGCCATGGTGCTTCATCCCCGGCTCGTGCCCGCGCGCGCGACGGTGGTCTACGAGACCATCGATCGTCCCTTGCTGCCGGTGCTGGCCGACATGGAACGGCTGGGAATCCGCGTCGAGCCTACGGTTCTCAAGGAACAATCGCGGGCGTTCGCCGACCGCATGGTGGCGCTCGAAAAGGAGATCGAGAAGCTCGCCGGCCGGCCGTTCAACGTCGGCTCACCAAAACAGCTCGGCGAGATACTCTTCGAGAACATGGGGTTGGCCGGGGGGAAGAAGGGCAAGAGCGGCGCCTATTCGACCGGCGCCGACGTCCTCGAAGCACTTGCGGCGGAGGGCGTCACCCTGGCCGAGCGCGTGCTCGATTGGCGCGAGGTGTCCAAGCTCAAGAACACCTACACCGACAAGCTGCCCGAGGAGATCAATCCGGCGACCGGCCGAATTCACACGACCTTCGACGTGGCCGTCGCCAACACCGGTCGGCTTTCCTCAAACGACCCCAACCTGCAGAACATCCCGATCCGCACCGAGGAAGGACGCAAGATTCGTCGCGCCTTCGTTCCCGATCGCGGCCACCAGTTGCTGTCGGCCGACTACTCGCAGATCGAACTTCGGCTCCTCGCGCACATGGCCGACATTCCGCAACTGACGCGCGCCTTCCAGGACGGGACGGATATTCACGCGCTGACCGCGAGCGAGGTGTTCGGCGTTCCGGTCAAGGGCATGGATCCAGCGGTGCGTCGTCGCGCCAAGGCGATCAACTTCGGCATCATCTACGGCATCAGTCCGTTCGGTCTCGCCCGTCAGCTGGGGATCGCCCAGTCCGAGGCGCGTGACTACATCAACGCCTACTTCCAACGCTTCCCCGGCATCCGGGGTTACATGGAGGAGCAGAAAGAACTCTGCCGCAAGAACGGCTGGGTCAAGACGATCTTCGGGCGGCGCGTCCATCTCCCGGGTATCCGCGAGAAGAATCCGGCGGCCCGCGCCTTCGCCGAACGCCAGGCCATCAACGCCCCGTTGCAGGGCGCGGCAGCCGACATCATCAAGCGCGCCATGATCCGGCTTCCCGAATCCCTGGGCACGGCCCAGCTCCGCGCCAGGATGCTGCTGCAGGTTCACGACGAGCTGGTGTTCGAGGTTCCGGCCGGTGAAACCAAGGAGACGGCCGACCTCGTCAAGCAAGTGATGGAAGGGGTCGCCCACCTCAAGGTTCCCCTGGTCGTCGAGACGGGCATCGGCGGCAACTGGGACGAGGCCCACTGAGACATGGCCAGGGAGCCGGTCGACCGGGACCTGCTCGACGAACAGTTGGCGTACTATCGGGCTCGAGCACCGGAATACGACGAGTGGTTTCTGCGCACCGGGCGTTACGACCGTGGGGTGCAGGCGACACGGGATTGGTTCGCCGAGGTGGCCGAGGTCGAGCGCGCGCTCGACCGTTTTGCGCCGCGCGGTCAGGTGCTGGAGCTGGCCGCCGGCACGGGCTGGTGGACCGCGCGACTCGCGCGCTACGCCGGGGCGCTCACCGCGGTCGACGCTTCGCCGGAAACGATCGAGCGCAATCGCGTGCGAATGAAGGCGATGAACCTCGCCCTGCCAACCTACGTCCAGGCGGACCTTTTCGCGTGGCAACCCGTTGTCGCCTACGACGCGGTGTTCTTCGGCTTTTGGCTCAGTCATGTCCCGGAAGAACATTTTGCCGCATTCTGGCAATTGGTTCGGAACGCGCTGGCGCCGGGTGGCCGGGTCTTTTTCGTCGACAGCCGCCGCGATCCGCAGTCGACCGCCCATGACCATGTTCTCGACGATGGCGACGTCCAGTGGCGTCGGCTGAACGACGGTCGTCGGTTTCGCGTCGTAAAGCGCTTCTACGACCCGCTCGAACTCGAAGAAACCCTTCGACGCTTGGGCTGGCAAGCGGTCGTGCGGACCACGGCGCGCTACTTCCTGATCGGCGAAGCCTCCTGACGGCTCAGCCGCCGACGATCGTCCGACCAGCGCCCGGGCTTATGGTTTGACCGGTCACGGCACTCGCCGCCGGCGAGGCAAGGAAAGCCACGACCGCTGCCACCTCCTCGGGCGTCGGCAGCCGGCCCATCGGGGCCTTGGCAGCCTCGGCTTCGATGAACGCCGGACCGACCGAGGCCAGGGTCAATTCGCTTCGCATCAACGTCGGCGCCACGGCGTTGACGCAGATCTGCCAGGGAGCGAATTCCTTGGCCCAGGCCTTGGTCAGGCCGAGGAGCGCCGCCTTGGCCGCGGTGTAGTGCGACGCGGCGGGACTGCCCGCGAGGGCAAAATCCGAGGCGATCAGGACGATCCGCCCCCAGCGCTGGGCCTTCATCGCCGGCACCAGGAGTTGGGTGAGAAAGAACGTCGCTCGGACGTGGACCGCGAACATGCGATCGAAAAACGCCGCATCGATCGATTCGAACGGCGTATTGCGGCCGGAAATCCCCGCGTGGTGAACCACAATGTCGATGACGCCGCGTCCGGTGAGGCGTTCGCGAACGCGCGGCAGGAAGCGATCGAGGTCGGCGATGTCGCCGATCATGGACTCGGCCTTTCCGCCGCTCGCGCGCAGGGACCCGACGACCGCGTCCGCCTCGGCTTGGCGCACATCCTGAACGATGACGTGCGCTCCGGCGCTCGCCAAGGCATGGCAGTGGGCGCTGCCCATGCCCGGGCCGCCACCGCCTGTGACGAGCGCGGTGCGGCCCGCGAGCGGCCGGCTCATCGTGTTGGAGCTACTCGGCCGCCGCCCGTGCCACCCCGTCCCACTGCAGCAGGCGCTCGCCCAGCAGCCGGCCGAAGGTAAGTGCCGGCGTGAGCGACATGCCGTTGACGAATGCCTGGCCTGACAGCCTGGCAAAGCCCAGGATTTCGCCGGCCGCGTAGAGGCCCGGGACCGGGGTTCCGTCGTTCTTGACGACCTGCAGGCGTTCGTTGGCGTTGAGGCCACCGGGGCTGACGACGCTGAGGCCGCCGGCATGGATCGCGTAGAACGGCCCCTTCTCGATGCGCCGGAAGAGGTTCAAGCGGCCGAACTCAGGATCGTGCTGGCTGTCGACGGCTTTGTTGTACTTGGCGACCGTCGCTTCGAGATTGCCCGCCGGAACGCCAAGGCGTTGGGCGAGGCCGGCCAAGGTGTCGGCTTTGCTGTAGCTCGGGTGGTTCCCGAACAACTCGACCGCCTGGGCCCCCCGCACGGGATCGATCGCCGGGGCGTTCTGACGAATGCCTTCGTCGAAGACGACGAACATCGCGGTGTCTTTCTGTTTGAGCAGTGCGTGTTCACGATGATCGACGCTGGGGTGATCCTCGCGGACGAAACGTTTGCCTACGTGGTTGACGAAGATTTCCCAGGGCATGCGGCGTTGCGGCGCCAAAACGACGGCCGCCATGGCCGACAGCGGATCGTTCGGGTTGTCGAGCACGCCGGCGAACGAGCACAACAACTTGTCGCCGCCGTCGACTTTGGCGCCGATGGCGCGAGCCGCCCTGATGCCGTCGCCCCGGGAATAGGGATTGCAGCGAGAGCGCAACGGATAGCCCGGCGTGAGTTCCTTCCACAGCTCGGGATTGGCGGCGTAACCCCCGGTCGTGAGCACGACATTCTGCCCACGGAAGGTTTCGCGCACGCCGTTCTTTTCGGCCACGATGCCCGTCACGCGCCCGCCCTCGTGGAGGAGTTCGACCATCTTCGTGGCCAGACGCAGATCGATCTTGCCCGCGGCGACGAGCCGCTCGTGGACGGGACGGATCACCTCGAGGATCGACACCGCCAGATTGTTGCCCCAGTAGTAGCGGCGCGTTCGATAAGGTTCATGGCCCATGCTGGTGAGCGGCGTTTCCGGCGCCGGCTTGAAGCCGATGTCGATCAGCCACTCGAACGTGTCGGAGGCGTGCTGCACCGCCAATCGGCCGAGCGTCGGGTCGACCGTATTCTTGGCGATGCGCTGGACATCCTCGTAATGCTCTTGCCAGCTGTCCTCGATACCGAGCGACTTCTGCAACCGCGTGCCCGCGGCACTGATCTGGCCCGACGACCAGAACAAGGTGCCGCCCACCCGTCCGTCGGCTTCGATCTGCAGCACCCTGGCGCCGCGTTTGGCGGCGAAGATGGCCGCGGGCAACCCCGCCGATCCGGCACCGACGATGATCACATCCCAAGAACTGGACGTCATGTTATTCCTCCCCCGAGGTGGCTTTTCGGCGCGGCTGGGGCGCCGTTTCCGGCATCCTGCCAGAGCATGCCCGATGAGTCAGGCGAGAAAAAAAGACGGGGCCGCGAACGGCCCCGTTCCCAACGTCTATCGATCGTCGGTTACTCGGCGGCAGCCCGGGCCGTGGCCGACCATTGCAGCAGGCGCTGGCCCAGCAGCCTCCCGAAGGTCAGTGCCGGCATCACCATCATGCCCCCGACGAAGGCGCCACCCATGGTTTGGGCGCTGCCAAGCACTTCGCCCGCCGCATAGAGGCCGGGAATAGGCTTCCCCTTGGCGTCGGTGACCCGCAATTGCTCATCGGCCCCGAGGCCGACGGTCGAGGAGATCGAGGTGCCCTGGACGCGGATTGCGTAGAACGGGGCCTTCTCGATCTTCACCGGTTTGTGCTGACGACCCAGCACGTCGAATCCGCTGGCCACGGCGTCGTTGTAGGCGGCGACGGTCGCTTCGATGTTGGCGGGGTCGAACCCGGCCGCGCTGGCGAGCGCCCTGAGAGAGTCCGCCTTCTTGAACATCGGATGGTCCTTGGCGAAATGCGCGGCGATCTGCTCGCGCGTGTGATCGACGAGGACCGGTGGGGCGGCGGCAAAGATGGCGTCATCGAAAACGAGCCAGTGCCGCAGGTTGGGCTGGCGCAGCAGCGCGTGCTCGCGGATGTCGACGCTGGGCACGTCCTCGCGGACGAAACGCTTGCCGTGAGCGTTGACGGAAATTTCCCACGGCAGACGTACCTCGGGATGGTGGATCGGGCGAGCGAGGATCTTGGCGGGAATGGTGTCGGTCTGCAGCACGGCGCCGAACGAGCACAGGTACTGCTCCGCGCCGCGCCACGTGGCGCCGACCGACTTGCCGAGGTTCAGGCCGTCGCCCAGGGCATATTTCCAGGCGGCATCGCAATACTGCGGGTGTCCACTCAGTTCCTTGAACAGCGCGCCGTTCGAGGAATAGCCGCCGGCGGCGAGAACAACGTTCTTGCCCTCGTACACGATCTCCTTGCCGTCCTTGCCCTTGGCGCGCACACCGGTGACGCCGCCGCGGGCATCGGTCACGAGTGCGGTGACCGTCGTCTCGAGCTGCAGTGTCACGCCGCCCTTCTTCACCTCGGCCTGGAACAGCGGCAACAGCGTCTTGAGGATCGAGCGTCCCATATCCGGACCCCAGTAGTAGCGCCGGGTGCGGTAGGGCTCGTGCGCGTGGCCCAACACGGGATGTCCTTCGATCGGCACGAAGCCTTCCTGTTCGAGCCAATCATAGGTCTCTGCGGCATGGTCGACGGCCAATCGCACCAGGGTGGGGTCGGCCGTGTCTTTGCAGATGCGCATCACGTCGTCGTAATGATCGTCGGCCGAGTCCTGGATACCGACTTTGGCCTGGCGTTTGGTCCCGGCCGCACTCATCTGTCCCGACGACAAATGAAGCGTACCGCCGAGTTCATCGGCGCGTTCCAGCACCAGCACCTTGGCGCCCCGCCGCGCGGCGAAGATCGCCGTTGGCATTCCGGCGGTGCCGCCGCCGATCACGATTACGTCCCACATGTGGTTCTCCCCCGGATGGAGGCGGGATCAGGCGAACTGACCCCGCCGTTTGGTGCTGGCGCCCCGTCCCGACGGTTCGACACGGCGAACGATTTGTTCGCCGCGCTGGCGGGCGAGAACGCGGTTGAGTTGCTGGCGAAACGTGACCGTCGGGGCCAAACCGAACTCGGCGACGAGGTCGGCGTGCTCCTTCAAGAGATCTTCAATGCGACGGAGTTGTTCAGTCGAAGGGACGCTGCGGCTACCGCTACCGCCGCCGACACTGCCCGGCGTAGACATTGGGCCTCCCTGGCCATTCGAAGCGCGGTGCGGATCGTTCTTCGTTCTTGACCGCGCGCTTTGCCCGGTGTTCGCCGGGACTTGGTGTTTTGGGCCCGATTGACCGCCGGACCGCGCGTACGACCGCTGGGATCGCCTTGTTATCCTAGCTCATCGATCGATCTTGATCACCACGCGGCGGTTCTTCGCCCGGTTTTCCTGCGAAGCGATCAGATTCTGGCGCAAATCCAATGTTTCCTGGAGAGGCTGCGTATCGGCAAGGCCGACCGCGGCCAACCGCTTGGGCTCGACGCCACGCGAGATCAGATAGCGCGCGACCGAGGCGGCGCGCGCCGCCGACAGCTCCCAGTTCGAGGGGAAGCGGGGGCTATTGATCGGGGCATCGTCGGTGTGGGCCTCGATCGTGATCTTCGCGTTGGTGCGGGCAAAGTTGATGCTGACCAATTGCGCGATCCGATCGAGCGATTCTTCGGCGTCCGGCAGGATATCGGCCGAGCCCGGACCAAAGAGGCGGTCGCTCGCAAACGGCAGTGTCTGACCACGCTGCGCCGCCGGGGTGTTTGAGGATTGTTCGCCCGATTGACCGGATTCCATCGTGACGGTGTTCAGTTGCTTGCGTATGTCGACGAATGGAGTCGAGATTTCCTTGCGTGTGAATCCCTCGACGATGCCCTTCGAGACCGCCTCGAATTTTTCGGTGTTGGGCTCGGACACCGAATAAATCAGGACGAAGAAGCACAACACCAGCGTGATCGCATCGCCGTAGGTGCCGAGCCACTCGTCTTCGTTCGAGGGTGGGGGTTGAATCCTGGGGGCGCTGGCCATGGTCGGTTCGTCGTTCTAGCTAGGCCGCTTGGCGACGGGCCTGCTGTCGCCCGCCCTGGCGTCCGCCACCCTTTTCCACCGAGTAGTGGATGGCCGGGTCGAGGAAGCTGTTCATGCGATCCTGGATGTAGCGCGGGCTCTTGTGCTCGGCCAGCATGGCGAACCCCTCGGACACCAGGAAGTTGCGGAAGCGCAAAATGCCATGACGCTGCGTGAGCTTCGAGGCGGTCGGCGAGAAGATCAGGCGCTGCAACAGGATGCCGTAGAACGTGGTGATCAAGGCGACCGCCATGGCTGGGCCGAGCTGCGAGGAATCCCCGCCCAGGCTCTTGAGCATGATCACGAGGCCGATCAGGGTGCCCACCATCCCGAAGGCCGGCGCCAGAGAGGCGAGGGCTCGAAGGATTGTCGGCGTTGACGCTGGCGCGAGCCAACGTCCCGTCGGCGGCGGCGCTCAGCATCGAACGGACTTCATCGCCGGAATAACCGGTGATCACCAACTCGACGCCGTAGTTGAGAAAGTGGTCCTGTTCCTTCTGGGTCTTGATCTCGCGCTCCAGCGCCAGGATGCCGTGCTTCTTCACGAGGTAGCCCCAACGGATGATCTTGCCGGTTTCGAGGGTCAGGGTCTCGCGCGTGATCTTCGGTCGGATGACCAGATTGAGAATCTCTTTGAGCGCGAGCAAGACGTAGCGCGGCTCATAACCGATGAAGCCGGCGGCAAGGGTACCGCCCACGACGATCGCCACGGACGGTCCGTCCACGAAGATCGAGAGATCGTCGGTGGCAAAAAGAATGCCACCGATAACCATCGCGAACCCCGCGACGACCGCAAAGATGGTCGAGATCGAAATGCGCACGATCGAACCTCCCGAACCCGCCTGAATCCGGTGACTACAGGCCCAAGGCCGCGGGGATTATACACAGAACCTCACCCGTTAGGGCAAGCCCTTGATAGTAAATAGAAAACTTCCGTTCAACGCCGACGGGTGGTGGCCGGGCTAAGCGGCCCGGGGCGCGGCGTCGCGAATCTCTTGACTGACGCCCTTGGCGAACTGCTCGAAATTCTCGTGGAAGCGCGTAACGACGCGGGCCGCGGTGGTGTCGTAGGCGCCCTTGTCGGCCCAGGTCGCCCGCGGGTTCAGCACCTCGGTGGGGACGCCGGCGCAGCGCTCGGGCACCTGAAGGCCGAAATGGCGGTCGGTCACGAAGGGCACCGAATCGAGGTCGCCCCGCATCGCGGCGCTCAGGAGCGCGCGCGTGTACTTGATCGACATGCGCTTGCCGACCCCGAACGCGCCGCCCGTCCAGCCGGTGTTGACCAGCCAGCAGGTCGAGCGATGCTTGACGATCCGTTCACCGAGCAACTCGGCGTACACCGACGGATGGCGCGGCATGAACGGGGCACCGAAGCAGGTCGAAAACGTCGCTTGCGGCTCGTTGCCCATGCCTTTTTCGGTGCCGGCGACGCGCGCGGTGTATCCCGAGAGGAAATGATACATCGCTTGATCGGCCGACAACTTGGCGATCGGCGGGAGCACCCCGAAAGCGTCGGCGGTCAGCATGACGATGTTCTTCGGATGGCCGGCGAGGCCCGAGGGTACGGTGTTCGGGATGTAGGCGATCGGATACGATGCCCGCGTGTTCTCGGTGTAACGCTGCGAATCGAGATCGATCGTGCGCTGGACCGGGTCCATCACCACGTTTTCGAGGATGGTCCCGAAGCGCTGGGTCGTCGCGAAGATCTCGGGCTCGGCGTCGGCCGAGAGCTTGATCACCTTGGCGTAGCAGCCGCCTTCGAAATTGAACAGACCGTCCTGGCTCCAGCCGTGCTCGTCGTCGCCCACCAGGCGGCGATGCGGATCGGCCGAGAGCGTGGTCTTGCCGGTTCCCGACAGGCCGAAGAACACGGCCGAATCGGTCTTGTTGCCGACGTTGACCGAACAATGCATCGGCAACACCTGGCGATCGGGCAACAGGTAGTTGAGGATCGAAAACACCGATTTCTTGATTTCGCCGGCATAGGACGTACCGCCGATCAGCACCACGCGCTCGGCAAAATTGAGGATGATGAAGGTCCCGGTCCGCGTTCCGTCGACCGCCGGGTCGGCCAGTAGATTGGGGGCGTGCAGGATGGTGAAATCCGGGCGGAAGTCGGTCAGTTCCGCTTCCCGCGGCACGAGGAACATGTTGCGGGCGAACAGACTGTGCCAAGCGGTCTCGGTGACCACCCGAACCCCAATGCGGTAGCGGGCATCGGCGCCACCCCAGCAGTCCTGCACGAACAGCTCACGCCCTTGGTAGTAGGCCATGACCTGGCGGTAGAGCGCGGCGTATTTCGCGGGGTCGATCGGTCGATTGACGTTGCCCCACCAGATCTTCGATTCGCAGGAGGGCTCGCGGACGATGTACTTGTCGTTGGGCGATCGCCCCGTGTGAACGCCGGTCAGGACAACGAGCGCACCGCCTTGGGCGACCGAGGCCTCGTGGCGTCGCAGCGCCTGCTCGTAGAGTTCGGCATCGGTGAGATTCCAGCGCACGGCCGCGGCGTGGCGAATGCCCTGTTGGTCCAGGCCAAAGCTGCTGATACGGGGACCGGTCTGTTTCACGTCGTTCTCCGCGGGCAAAGAGGCGCCACGTTAGGGGGCGAACCGGCGGACTGCAAAGGGCGTCATGCCGCGGTCCGTCGGATGAGGGCGATGAAGGTCGTTCGAACCGCCTCGAGAGTTCGCACCGGACTCGGGAAGTCACCCCGGAAGTGTTCGCCCTCGCGCGCAAGATCGTATCCTTCGGGGTCGCAGCCGGTGATGCGCCAACCCGTGCCGCGACCCCCCAACTGCGCCGCGAGGGCGTCGATCCCCGCGGCATGGTCGTCATTCATATGGGTGCAGATGTCGGGTTCGGCGTCGATGACCGCGCCATACCCCTCGGCGTCGAAGCGCATCAGGTTCCCGTCGATCCAATGGATTTTGCCGAAGCCCGCTACAAGATGGGCACTGGTGGCATGGACCCGATAGAACGCGAAGTCTCCGAAGTCGGCATAGCTCGCCGCATCGCCATGGCGCGCCAGAAAACGGCGCCGCGCTATGGCGGCCTCGCCGCCACAACGTTCGATGCGGCCCTGCATGCTAAGCCTAGTGCCTGTCAGCCGGCTCTTGAGACCGGTCGTCCCGTCGAACAGCAGCGACACCCTGGGGTCGGCCGCGAAGTTCCTCGTGTGTTCGGCCAGCCGCGACAACAGCAGGATCGGCGCCCCGTTCGGCAGGCAGGCGGTCAACACGAGGGAGGCATAGGGCGATCCCGGGCCCGCCTCCGCGCCGGCGGCAATGGTCGCGAGAGCCGCCGTCGGGCAACGGCGAACCAAGTGTCGAGCCGGTCGATCCAGCGGGATGTCGGGCGCCATAGCGAGCGGAAAGCCTAACACAGGTCGGAAACGCCGGGCTTGGCGCCAACGTCATGGGAGAGATTGGAAAATAGCAACACAACCCCTAGATTCGGCCCTCGATTCTCGGGCTGTACCTGCCCAGGAGGGGCGCCAGTGCCCAATGCCTCGATCGCGCTCGTCGATGACGATCGCAACATCTTGACGTCCGTGTCGATCGCCCTCGAAGCCGAGGGTTACGCCGTGAGGACCTTCGGCGATGGCCAGGAGGCGCTCGACGGGTTGACCCGCCAACCGGCCGACCTCGTCATCTTGGATATCAAGATGCCGCGCATGGACGGAATGGAGCTGTTGGGCCGGCTGCGCCGCTCTTCCGACGTCCCGGTGATCTTTCTCACCTCGAAGGACGACGAAATCGACGAAGTGCTCGGCTTGAAGATGGGGGCCGACGACTATGTCCGAAAGCCGTTCTCGCAACGCCTGCTGATCGAGCGTGTCAAGACGATCCTCCGCCGATCCGATGCGCGCAGCGGCAAACTTCCGGCCGGCAGCGAGGAAAAAACCATCGTGAGGGGGCCGATGACCCTCGACCCGGCCCGGCATACCTGCCTGTGGCAGGAGAGACCGGTTGCGCTGACGGTGACCGAGTTCCTGATCCTTCAGGCACTGGCGACGCGCCCTGGCCTCGTGAAGAGCCGCGATCAATTGATGGACGCAGCTTACGACGATCAGGTCTACGTCGATGACCGCACGATCGACAGCCACATCAAGAGGTTGCGACGCAAGTTCCGCGAGGTCGACGGCGAATTCGACGCGATCGAGACGCTCTACGGCCTTGGCTATCGCTTTCGCGAAAAATAGTCGATCATGAGTCCCGCCACGCCTCCGCGGGCGGCACCAAATCAGGCGACGGGCGGCTCACGGCCAGCGGCCGGAACCCGAGGTTTCCCATCGATCACGTTTCGCATCCTGGTTCTCAACCTGCTGGCGTTGCTCGTGCTGGTCGGCGGCCTCCTGTATCTCGATCAGTTTCGCAACGGCCTCATCGTCGCCAAAATCGGCGCGTTGCGGACGGAAGGGGAGATCATCGCCGGTGCACTCGGCGAAACCGCGGTCGCTGACGAAAGCGGTGAAGTGGCCCTTGATCCGGCACAGACCCGGAACCTGCTGCGCCGCCTGTCCGAGCCGACACTCGATCGTGCTCGCGTGTTTTCGCTCGACGGGGCAATGATCGCCGACAGTCGTTCGCTGTTTCAAGCGGGCCGCGAGGTGCAGTTCGACATCCTGCCGGTCGAAGTGGAGCGGACCCTGGCCGAAGCCGTCTATGGCCGGTTGAACGATCTCTATCGCCGGATACTGCCCGAAAGCCAGCGTCTCCCCGAGTACATCGAATACGTCGAGCAACGGGCCGATCACTACGAAGAGGTCGCCGTCGCGCTCGGCGGCGAGTTCTCCTGGGCGCTGCGCGATCGCGGCGGTACGCCGGTGATCAGTGTCGCGATGCCGGTGCAGTCGTTCAAGCGCGTGCTGGGCGCCCTGATGCTGATGAGCGATGCCAGCGATATCGAAACCAGCGTCCGCGACGTGCGCCTGGCCATCCTCCAAGTGTCGGGTGTGTCGCTCGCGATCACGGTGCTGTTGTCGTTGTACCTCGCAGGCACGATCGCGCGACCCGTCCGACGTCTGGCGGCAGCGGCCATGTCGGTGCGCCGTCGCCGTGGCGAACAGGTCACGATTCCGGATTTCTCGGCACGGCGCGACGAAATCGGCGAGCTGTCTCGATCCCTTCGCGACATGACCGAGGCGCTCTATCAACGGCTCGACGCCATCGAGTCGTTTGCCGCCGACGTTGCCCACGAGATTCGCAATCCCCTGACCAGCGTGCGAAGCGCGGTCGACGCTTTGGACAAGGCGCGTGACGACGGGCAGCGTCAGCGCCTTCTCCAGATCATTCGCGACGACGTCAGTCGCATGGACCGGTTGATCACCGACATCGCAGCTGCGTCGCGTCTCGACGCCGAACTGTGGCGAAGCCAAATGGCGCCGATCGATCTCCGGGCCCTCGTCTCCGGATTGATCGAGGTGCGAGCAGCAACGGTCGAGTCCGGCCAACCGCGTCTCTCCCTGTCGGCGCCCGAGGGCGAATCTTACGTGGTCGAGGGTTTGGCCGAGCGTTTGGGCCAGGTGTTGCGCAACCTGGTGAGTAATGCCGAATCGTTCAGCCCGCCCGGGGGAACTATCGCAATTACCCTGCGCCGCGACGGGCTATGGGTCGAGCTCTGTTGCGACGACGAGGGTCCGGGGTTCCCGCCCGACGATGTCGACAAAGTGTTTGCACGGTTCTACACGCGGCGCCCGGCGGGCGAGGCCTTCGGCAAGCACTCCGGCCTCGGGCTCAGTATCTCGCGGCAGATCGTCGAGGCCCATGGCGGATCGATTCGGGCCGAGAACCGGGTGGACGCCAAGGGTCAAGTGGCTGGGGCGCGCCTGATCGTGCGGCTGCCTCGTGATCAAAGCGGCCCGCCACGTTGACAGTCGCGGCGCCAACCCACATTTTTTTGGCCATGGCGCTGATCCACGCGAGTTGTATCGACGTTCAGGGAGCCGCCGTGTTGCTTCGCGGCGCGCCCGGCAGCGGCAAATCCGATTTGGCCCTGCGCTTGCTCGATGGCGGGGCGCGCCTGGTTGCCGACGATCAGGTCGAGATCGCGGCCGTCCGCGGGGAACTGATCGCCAGCGCGCCAGAGGCTCTCCACGGCCTCCTCGAGGTTCGCGGCATCGGAATCCTGCGTTTGCCGGAGTCGCGCATAACGCCGCGTGCACGGGTTGGCTTCGTCGTCGACCTGGGGCCGGGCGCCGTGGTCCCGCGTCTGCCCGAGGATACGACGTGCACCATCGAGGGGGTGATCCTGCCGCTCCTGGTGCTGGCGGCCCTCGAGGCTTCGACCCCGGCCAAGATCCGATTGTTCGCCGCCGGCGTCGAGCGGATCAGTGCGGTGAAGCGCATGCCGCGTTCGCGTCGGCGCTGACGCCGATGACCAATACGACACGCGTCATGCTCGTGACCGGGATGTCGGGTGCCGGAAAATCGACCGTGCTCCACCTCCTGGAGGACCTCGGGTACGAGGCGATCGACAACATTCCGCTCGCGTTGTTGCGCAACCTGCTGACGCCGGTCGGCGACAGTCCGTTGACGCGTCATGATGCGATCGCCGTCGGAATCGACATTCGTACCCGGGATTTCGGCGCCGACCGCGTGGCAGAAGAAGTCTATGCGCTTCGCCAGCGTTCCGATCTTTCGGTTCAGCTCGTCTTCATGGATTGTGACGAAGACGTCCTGGCGCGACGCTACACCGAGACTCGTCGCCGGCATCCGCTCGCCGAAGACCGGCGGCTGGTCGATGGTCTCCATCTCGAACGCGAACGGATCGGAAGCCTGCGCGATCGCGCCGATGTCGTCATCGACACCACCATGCTGTCGGTGACCCAGCTTCGCCAGTTGATCGGCGAGCGGTTCCGGCTGCTGGCCGGCCCCGGACTCACTGTCACGGTGATCTCGTTTGCCTATCGGCGAGGCCTGCCGCGGGAAGCCGATCTCGTGTTCGATGTGCGCTTCCTCGCCAATCCGCACTACGATCCCGCCTTGCAGCCCCTCACTGGTCTCGATGCCGCGGTGGGCCGGTTCGTCGAGGCGGATCCCGCCTACGCGGCCTTCTTTGCTTCGCTTTCGGCTCTGCTCGGAACGTTGCTGCCCAACTACACGCAGGAAGGAAAGACCTACCTGACGATCGGTGTCGGATGTTCGGGCGGCCAGCACCGATCGGTCCACGTGGCGGAACGGGTCGCGGCCTTCTTGCGTGATCGTGGGGTCGCTCCAGTCGTTCGACATCGCGACCTGCCCGAGCCGGTGAGGGACTCGAGCGGATGATCGGCGTTGTCGTCGTCACCCACGCCCGTCTCGGCGCCGAGTTCGTCGCCGCGGTCGAGCACATCGTCGGTCCGCAGGCGCAAATGCGGGCGATCCACATCGCCCCCGATGGCACGATCGATCGACAGCGCGAGGAAATCGCTGCTGCCGTGGCCGCGGTCGACAGCGGCGATGGGGTGATCGTGTTGACCGACATGTTCGGGGGCACGCCGTCCAACCTCGCGATCGCGGCCATGAATCGCTCGGCGATCGAAGTGATCGCGGGGGTCAACCTGCCGATGCTGGTGAAGTTGGCCCAAATTCGCGCTCGAGTCGGGCTCGAGGAAGCGGTGCGCGCCACCCAGGACGCGGGTCGCAAGTACATTCAGGCCGCGTCGCTGCTGCTCGCCAACAAGGAGCGAGCGTGAGCGAACCCGGGGTGATCAGGCGCGTCGTCAAAGTCGTCAACGAACGTGGCCTCCATGCCCGCGCCGCGGCGGCCTTCGTCAAGCTGGCCGGTACGTTCGAGGCGGAATTGACCGTGGCCCAGGGCGAGACGGCCGTTTCGGGCGGCTCGATCATGGGGCTGATGATGCTGGCCGCGGCCCCCGGCACCGAACTGTCGATCAGCGGCAAGGGCGCGGATGCCGAGCGCGCCGTCGCGGCGCTGACGGCCTTGGTCGAGGCCGGTTTCGGCGAGACCTGACCGAATTCATATAAAGATATCTTTATACTTGCATGTGAAAGGGCGAGTTGGTATGAGACCCCCGCGCCCAGGTTCTTTCTGCCCGCCGAGGAGACTGCCATGCCGGCCGCCGCCAACGATTTCAAAGTCAAGGACATGTCCCAGGCCGAGTGGGGTCGCAGCGAGATCACGATCGCCGAAACCGAGATGCCCGGGCTGATGGCGCTACGCAGCGAATACGGCGTCAGCAAGCCTCTCAAGGGCGCCCGCATCGCCGGGTGCTTGCACATGACGATCCAGACGGCGGTGTTGATCGAGACCCTGCAGGCGTTGGGGGCCGAGGTCCGCTGGAGTTCCTGCAACATCTTTTCGACCCAGGACCAGGCGGCCGCGGCCATTGCGGCGCGGGGCACGCCGGTGTTCGCGTGGAAAGGCATGTCCGAGGAGGAGTTTTGGTGGGCCATCGATCAGACGATCTTTGGCCCCAACGGCTGGCGTCCGAACATGATTCTCGATGACGGCGGGGACCTGACGCAGGTCATGCATCAGAAGCACGTCGATCTGCTCAAGGATGTTCGCGGGATCAGCGAAGAGACCACGACGGGCGTGCATCGCCTCTACGAGATGGCGAAGGCGATGACGCTGCGTGTGCCTGCGATCAACGTCAACGATTCGGTGACCAAGTCGAAGTTCGACAATCTTTACGGCTGTCGCGAGAGCCTCGTCGACGGAATCAAGCGGGCGACCAGCGTCATGATGGCGGGTAAGGTCGCCGTGGTTTGCGGCTTCGGTGACGTCGGCAAGGGCTCGGCGGAATCGTTGCGCGGCCAGGGCGCCCGCGTGTTGGTGACGGAAATCGACCCGATTTGCGCGCTGCAGGCGGCGATGGAGGGTTATCAGGTCTCGACGATGGAAGAGGCCGCTGCGGTCGGCGATATCTTCGTCACGGCGACGGGCAATGTCGATGTGATCACAATTGATCATATGCGGCAGATGAAGGATCGCGCGATCGTCTGCAACATCGGGCACTTCGACTCCGAGATCCAGATTGCCGCATTGCGCAACCTGCGTTGGCACAAGGTCAAAGATCAGGTGCACGAAGTCGAGTTCCCGAACGGCAAGCGGTTGATCGTGCTGGCGGAAGGGCGCTTGGTGAATCTCGGGTGCGCGACCGGACACCCCAGCTTCGTCATGAGCGCGTCGTTCACCAATCAGGTGTTGGCCCAGATCGAACTGTGGAGCAACGCGGCCAAATACGAGCGCAAGGTCTACGTACTGCCCAAGAAGCTCGACGAAAAAGTGGCGGCGCTCCACCTCGACAAGTTGGGCGTCAAGCTGACGAAGCTCAGCGCCAAGCAGGCGGCGTACATCGGCGTGAACGATCAGGGCCCGTACAAGCCGGATTACTACCGCTACTAACCAAGCGCGTTTTCGCTTGCGATCAAGGGCGGCATTGCCGCCGACCGATCCCGTCATTAGAAAAGGGTCATGCCTTCGGCATCGCCCGTGGCGCCCATGTCGGGGCCGCTCACGGTCATCGACCTCGCGGACTTGGCGGCGACCGAGCGTTTGGCCCGGCGGCTCGCCAAGGCGTTGCGTCCGGGCGACTTCATCGGCCTCACGGGTGATCTCGGGGCGGGCAAAACGACGTTTGCCCGGTACGTCATTTCGGCTGTCAGCGGCCGAGCGGAAGAGGTCCCGAGTCCAACGTTCAACTTGGTGCTGGTCTACGCTTTTCCTCATCTCATCCTCTGGCACGTCGATCTCTACCGCCTGCGGACTCCCGAGGAGGCCTATGAGCTCGGCATCGACGATGCGCTCGCGGAGGGCGTCGCCTTGGTGGAATGGTCCGAACGTCTCGGGCATTTCCTCCCCGAGGATTGGCTCGAGTTGCGCTTCGAGGAGGCGGCGGGACAGACACGCCGGGTCCACGTCCGGCCCCATGGCCGTTGGATCGGCCGATGGCGCGTGCTGTCGGACTCGCTATGAGCGCGGATCGCGACGCCGTGCGAGCCCGTCTTCTGGCCGACGCGGGCTGGTCGGACGCCGAAATCGCCCCGCTTGCCGGTGATGCGTCGTTCCGGCGCTACTTTCGGCTCCGTCGCGGCGAAGAGACGGCCGTCCTCATGGATGCGCCACCGCCGCAGGAAAATGTTCGACCGTTCCTTTCCGTGGCGGAGCGGCTCGTAGGCTACGGCTATAGCGCGCCCCGCGTGCTCGCCCGAGACGTCGCCCAAGGGTTCCTGCTGCTAGAGGACCTGGGCGACGATTCGTTCAACCGGGTGCTGCGGTCCGGCGGCGACGAAGGGTCGCTCTACGCCGCGGCCATCGATGTTCTCGTCGATCTCCGGCGTCGACCGCAGGCTCCGGGACTGCCGCCCTTCGACGAGGCCCGGATCCTGCGCGAGGTCGGGCTCGTGCTCGATTGGTTCTGGCCGGCGCAGTCGGGCCGGCCAGCCGATCCCGCCATGAACGAGGAGTACCGCTCGTTATGGCGATCGGTCGTTCCGGCGATGCGGGGCGACCAGGACACCATGGTCCTGTTCGACTATCACGTCGATAACCTGATGTGGCTGCCCGACCGGTCCGGCGTCCGTCGCGTGGGCTTGCTCGACTTCCAGGATGCCGTTTGGGGGCCGGCCGCCTACGACGTTGTTTCGCTGCTGGAGGACGCACGACGTGACGTTCCTGACGCGATCGTCGGGGCCATGCTCGAACGGTACGGGCGCGCGGTCGACGATCCGGCGGCATTCGCCGCGGCCTACGCCGCGGTCGGGGCCCAGCGCAACGCGCGCATCGTCGGCGTCTTTGCCCGTCTCTGGCTGCGCGACCGGAAACCGCAATACCTAGCGCTGTTGCCGAGGGTTTGGCGCCTGCTCGAACACGACCTCGCCCATCCGGCGCTGGCCACGCTTCGTGCCTGGTTCGACCGGCACGTCCCGTCCTCGGCGCGCCACCAGGCGCCCACTCCCGACCGCTTTCGGCTGCCCTCATGAGCCCGTCGATCGACACCGCCATGGTATTGGCCGCCGGGCTGGGGCGACGCATGCGCCATCTCAGCGAGCAACGCCCCAAACCGCTGACCGAAGTGGGAGGCAAGGCGTTGATCGACCACGTGCTCGACGAATTGGATCATGCGGGCACGCGGCGTGCCGTGATCAACGTCCATTACCGGGCCGACGACGTGCTGGCACACCTCGATCGACGTCGCGGACGTGGCCCCGCCATCACGATTTCGGATGAACGGCTTCGCCTGCTCGACACCGGCGGCGCGCTGGTCAAAGCCCGCCCGCTGCTCGGTGCGGGAGCGATCTTCGTCGCCAACTCCGACGTCGTTCGCTACGGAGGGCGTCGACCGGCGCCGTTGGCCCTTCGCGACGCATTCGATCCAACGCGCATGGATGTATTGTTGCTGCTCTACCCCGTCGAGCGCGCGATCGGGTTCGAGGGACCAGGAGACTTTTTCCTCGGTCGCGATGGTCGGCTGGAACGACGCGGGCACGCCGAACGGGCGCCGTTTCTTTTCGCCGGGCTCTATGTGCTTGCGCTCGACGCGATTGCCGGCATCACGGACGAAGTGTTTTCGGCCAACCGATTGTTCGATCAAGCGATCGCGCGGGGCCGCCTGTTCGGAATCCTCTACGACGGCGATTGGATGCACGTCGGCAGCCCCGAAGCCCTCGCGGCGGCCGAACAGGCCCTGATCCGACCATGACGGCAAACTTGCGGCAGGGCGACCTCTTCGCGCCGATCGCGCGGGGTCGACCTGCACCCGCGGTCTACACGTTGCCGGCACAGCGGCCATTCGTCGATCATCTGGCGCGCGGCCTCCTGCACCGCTATCCCGGCGAGCAACTGACCAAGGTCCTGGTGCTCCTGCCCACGCGTCGGGCGGTCCGCAGCCTGCTCGATGCGTTCCTCCGTGTCGTAGAGGGAAAGGCCCTCTTGCTGCCGATGATTCGCCCGATCGGCGACATCGATGAAGAAGACCTGCCGTTTGCCGTGGACGTCGGCAATCCCGAGGACGCGATCGGGCTGCCGCCCGCCATCTCCCGTCTCACGCGACAGGTGATCCTCGGGCAATTGATCGAGCGGTGGATGGGCCGCACTCTGCCGATGGGAACGGCCCATGCCGTCGAACTCGCGGTTGCCCTCGGCGATCTGATCGATCAGGTCTACACCGAACGCCTGGATTTCACGGCGTTGCGTTCGCTCGTTCCAGCGGACTACGCCAATCATTGGCAGAAAACGGTCGATTTCCTGACCGTGGTCACCGACCACTGGCCGCGAATCCTCGAGGAACGCGGCGAGCTCGATCCGGCGGATCGGCGAAACCGCCTGATCGATCTTCAGATCGCCCGGTGGCGAGCAGACCCGCCGGCGACGCCCATCGTCGCGGCGGGATCGACCGGCACGGTCGCAGCCACGGCCGGCATGCTGGCGTTGATCGCGCGCTTGCCTCAAGGGGCCGTCATTCTGCCGGGATTGGACAGCGGGCTCGACGAGGTCTCGTGGCGCCAGCTCGACCCGGGTCATCCGCAATTTACGATGAAACAACTCCTCGAACGTCTTCAGGTGGCACGCGGCGAGGTCCTGCCCTGGGACGATGTCGACGAGCCATCGCCGCGCTTCGTGCTGTTGCGCGAGGCGTTGCGCCCCGCCGCCACGACCGAACGGTGGCAGCACTTGACGCTGGACGCGGCCGACTTGACCCGCGATCTGACGCGCATCGCCTGTGCCGGCCCGCGCGACGAGGCCATCGTCGTGGCGTTGATCCTGCGCGAAGCGCTCGAGACTCCGGGGCGCACCGCCGCCCTGGTCACGCCCGATCGCAACCTCGCGCGTCGCGTCGCCTGCGAACTGACGCGCTGGGGCATCGCAATCGACGATACAGCCGGGGTCCCACTCGCCAACACCGCGGCCGGCACGTTCCTCCGCCTGTCGGCGCGGGCCGCGGCCAATGCGCTGGCGCCGGTCGATCTCCTGGCGCTACTCAAACACCCGTTCGCCGCCGCGGGACAGGCGCCCGGGACATTCCGCAGCATGGTCCGCCGGTTGGAGCTGGCCGCCCTGCGCGGGCCCCGCCCGAAGCCGGGCATCGAGGGGCTGCGGGCCGCGGTCGACCGCGATGCGGAACTGAAGCCTTGGCTCGACCGCTGGTATGCGATGGTCGAGGCCCTCGTACGCGCGTTTCGCCAGCGCCGCGAGACGGTCGCTGATCTCCTTGAAGCCCATGTCGGCGCATGTCGCGCCTTGGCCGCGACCAACCAGGAAACCGGCGACGAACGCCTTTGGCGCGGCGATGACGGTGAAGCGCTGTCGTTGTTTGTCGATGAACTGGCGGCGGCGGTCGAAGACGGTCCCCTGATCGCGACGGCCGACTACCCCGACCTGCTCGACCGTTTCCTCATGCAACGCGCGGTCCGTCCGCGGTTCGGCCGTCACCCGCGGCTGGCGATCTGGGGACCGCTCGAGGCCCGCCTGCAAGCCGCCGACGTGGTCGTTCTCGGCGGACTCAACGACGGCACGTGGCCGACCCACCCCGAGGTCGATCCGTGGATGAGCCGACCGATGCGCCACGCCTTCGGCTTGCCGCCGCCGGAACGTCGTATCGGCCAGTCGGCGCACGACTTCGTGCAGGCGGCGTGCGCACCGACCATTTTCCTCACGAGGTCGGAGAAGGTCGATGCCGCGCCCACCGTCGCCTCGCGGTGGTGGCTCAGGATCGACACCGTGTTGGGCGAGCCGGTCGCCGCGGAGAAAGAACGTGCCAATCGTTATCGCGCCTGGGCGGCGGCGATCGACTTGCCCGAGGGCTCGGTCCGGCCGGTAGCGCCACCCGCGTTCGCGCCGCCGCTGCGCTATCGCCCCCGTGGGCTCTATGTCACCGACGTCGAGACACTGGTGCGGAACCCTTACGGCGTCTACGCCAAGCACGTTCTCAAACTGCGCAAACTCGATGCGATCGACGAGGACGCGCAGATGAGCGATCGCGGCACGTTCGTTCACCGGGCGCTCGAGGCGTTCGGCCGGGAACTGCCGGACATCTTGCCCGATGACGCGTTCGAACTGCTGCTGGAGCACGGTCGCAGGGCGTTCTCCGGGTTTGTCGGGCGGCCATCGCTGAAGGTCTTCTGGTGGCGGTGGTTCGAACGCGCCGGTCGCTGGTTCATCGACACGGAACGGGAGCGCCGCCAGCACCGTCGGCCGATCGCGGCCGAAATCACAGGCACGCTGAACCTGGATGCTCCCGGCGGGACCTTCACGCTTAACGCCAAAGCCGACCGTCTCGATCGTTTCACCGACGAGTCGCTTGCCATCGTCGACTACAAGACGGGTGGTCTTCCCACACAGCGCGACATCAAGAATGGCTTGGTTCCCCAGCTCGTCCTCGAGGCGCTGATCGCGCGGGCGGGTGGTTTTCCGGATTTGGGCCACGCGGCGGTATCGGTCCTCGAATATCTGAAGTTCGGCGGGGCGGATGGCGGGCAGACCCTTGCCGTTCAAAGGGTCCTGGATCGCATGACGGAGGCAGAAGCGGGGCTCGCCAGACTCATCGCCGCGTTCGATGACGAGAAGACGCCTTACCTCGCCGTTCCCCGCCCGCAGGCCGCGCCACGTTTCGACGACTACGAGCACCTCGCGCGAATCAAGGAGTGGACCGCTCAGGGGGATCGTGAGGCGTCATGATCGTCGAACGCAGTCCCGCCCAGCGCCGCGCAGCCGATCCGACCCACAACGCTTGGGTCTCGGCCTCCGCCGGTTCCGGAAAAACCAAGGTGCTGGTCGACCGTTTTCTCCGACTGCTGCTGGCCGGGACCGCACCCGACCGAGTTCTCTGTCTCACCTTCACCAAGGCGGCCGCCGCGGAGATGGCGGACCGGCTGCTGACAGAACTCGCCGCGTGGGTCACGGCGGACGATCGGGCGCTGGCGGCGAGCCTGCTGGCCCTTACAGGCAGCCCGCCCCGGCCGGAAGACTCGCGTCGGGCGCGACAGCTGTTCGCCGCCGCACTCGACGTGCAGGGCGGCCTGCGGATCCAGACCATCCACGGGTTCTGCGAAACGCTGCTCGCCCGGTTCCCGATCGAGGCCGGTCTGCGGCCGAATTTCGCGGTGCTCGACGATCGCGGCGCGCGCGAGCGGCTCGACGACGCGCAAGATGTCGCTTTGCTCCAGGCCGAACACGACTCGGGCCTTGGGGCGGCCCTCGCTCGCTTCGCCGGACGCGTCGCCGAGACGCGGTTCTCCGATCTTCTCGTCAAGCTGGCGGCCGAGCGGGCGAGGTTTGCGCGAGTTCTGGCGCGTGGTCCGGAGCACGCGGCGCGACGGGTCCGAAACTTCCTCGGCGTCGCACCGGGAGAAACCGCCGAGTCGATTGTTGACGCGGCCTGTCGCGACGAGTCCTTCGACATGAAGGCGCTTCGGCGGGCGGCGCAGACCTTGGGCCGAGGGTCCAAATCCGATGCGGCGGCCGGGCATAGCCTCGCCACCTGGCTCGATTCGCCGCGGGAGCGCGGTCGTCGTTTTGATCGCTATCTTCTCGTCTACTTGACCGAAGAGGGCGAGCCGCGCAAGCGCCTGGCGACCAAGCAATCGATCGCCGCCATGCCCGATATCGTCGAAGTCCTGGAGCGCGAACGGGCGCGCCTCATGGTGGTGCTCGAGAAGCGCCGGGCGGCTCTGGTGGCGGAGGCGACCGAAGCGCTGATCGTGGTCGGCGATGCCATTCTGCGGTCCTACCAGGACGAAAAGCAGCGGCGCAACCAACTCGACTACGACGACCTTGTGATCGAGGCGGTCAATCTCCTGCGCCAACCGGCCATCGCGCCGTGGATTCTCTACAAGCTCGACGGCGGTATCGACCACGTACTGGTCGATGAAGCCCAGGACACGAGCCCCGACCAATGGTCGGTGATTGCGGCGCTGGCCGAAGAATTCTTCGCCGGTGTCGGCGCCCGCGACGCCGTGCGGACCCTGTTCGCGGTGGGTGACGAAAAGCAATCGATCTTCAGCTTCCAGGGGGCCGACCCGGCGACGTTTGCCGAAATGCGCGGCCACTTCCAGGGCCGCATCAAAGGCAGCCAGCGACTCTGGCAGGACGTGCCGATGATGCTGTCCTACCGTTCGGTGCCCGCGGTGCTCAGCTTCGCCGACCGTCTGTTCGGCGGAAGTCCAGCAGCCGGCGATGGCGTGACGGCGGACGGTCGGTGGGTGGCCCACCAGGCGACGCGCCTGGGGCAGGCGGGGTTGGTCGAACTTTGGCCGACGGTTGCCCATGACGAACAGACGATCGAATCCTGGGGCCTGCCGCTGTCGCAGAACCTGTTGGCCACGGCCGAGTCACGATTAGCCCGACGGATTGCCGGCGTCATCCGGCGATGGCTCGACTCGCGCGAAATGCTGACGGCGCGTGCCCGCCCGATCGCACCGGCGGACATCCTGATCCTGGTGCGTCGGCGCAATCTCTTCTTCGAAGAAATGATCCTGGCGCTCAAGCAAGCCGGGGTCCCCGTCGCCGGCGCCGATCGCATGGTGTTGATCGAACAGCTCGCCGTGCAGGATCTGATCGCTTTGGCCCGCGTCACCCTGTTGCCGGAGGACGATCTCGTCCTGGCCACCGTCCTCAAGAGTCCTTTTGTCGGGCTCACCGAGGAACAGCTCTTTCACCTCGCCGCCGATCGCGGTGCCCGGCGCCTGTGGGAGGCGCTGCGTCAGGAAGCGGACCGGGATCCCGCCTACGGCGCGGCGTGGCGCTTCCTCAATACTCTGATGGCGCGCGCCGACTTCATTCCGCCCTACGAGTTCTTCGCGCAGGTGTTGAGCCAGGGCGGCCGGGAACGGCTGCTGGCCCGCCTCGGTCCGGAGGCGAGCGACCCGATCGACGAATTCCTGGCGCGTACGATCGCCTATCAGCGCGAGAATCCGCCGTCCCTCGAGGGCTTTCTGCACTGGATCGAGGGTGACGAGGTCGAAATCAAGCGTGACATGGAGCAGTCGCGTGACCAGGTTCGGGTCATGACCGTGCACGGGGCCAAGGGCCTCGAAGCCCCGATCGTCTTTCTGCCCGACACGTGCACCAACGCGCGCGACGACCGTTCGTACTTCTGGACACACGATCCGGAGGGTGGCGACCTGATGCTCTGGCCACTCACCAAAGCGAGTGACGATCCGGTCTCGGCCCGGGTTCGGATCGAGACTCGTCGCGAGATCGATCGCGAGTACCGTCGCCTGTTTTACGTCGCGGTCACGCGCGCGGCCGACCGGCTCTACATCTGCGGCTGGGAGACGGGTCAGGGTCGTGGCGACGGCTGCTGGTATGAATTGGCGCGTCCGGTGATGGAGGCCATGGGTCGATCGACCGAAGTCGATTTGGCGGGAACCGTGGAAACGGTCTGGCGCTACGAAGAGCATCAGCAAACCGCGACCGAACAACTGAAGCTCGCCGCGGGAGCCGCCGTCGCCCCGGTTCAAATGCCCCTGTGGCTTCGCCAGCCGGCCCGACCGGAGGCGGGGACCCAACGGCCGCTCGCGCCGTCGCGGCCCGCCGGGAGCGAGGCGCCCGTGCGGCGGCCGCTGCTTCAAGCCAATGCCAGATTTCGCCGCGGTCGGATCGTCCATCGTCTGTTGCAGTCGCTCCCCGCAGCCGCGCCGGATCGGCGCGCCGAAGCCATGGCGCGGTATCTCGCGCTCCCCGGCCTCGCGCTCTCGATGGAGGAACGCGAGGCGATCGCGGCCGAGACCGTCGCTGTCCTGGACGATCCGGCCTTTGCCCCCATCTTCGCCGCGCACGGCCTCGCCGAGGTTCCGATCACGGGCGTCGTCGGTGCCACGGTCGTCTCCGGGCAGGTCGACCGTCTGCTGGTCGAGACGCACGAGGTCCTGGTCGTCGATTTCAAGTCCGACCGCGATCCGCCCGACGATGGTTCGACACCGGAATCCTATGTCCGGCAAATGGCGGCCTACCGCGCGGTGCTGCGGGGCGTGTATCCGAGCCGCGCGATTCGCTGCGCGTTGTTGTGGACCGCGGTGCCGCGCCTCGTGGAAATCGGCGCAGACCGCCTCGATGCCGCGGCGCCTTGACCCCCCGGAGGGGCCTACCTACATTTCGGGTCTTTCTCGGCGCGCCGCGCCGCCAGCGCAGGAATCTCCATGACCACCACCAAAGTCACCGACCAATCGTTCGACGCCGACGTGTTGAAGGCCCAGGGCCCGGTGCTCGTCGACTATTGGGCGGAGTGGTGCGGCCCCTGCCGGATGATCGCGCCGGCGCTCGAAGAGATATCGAAGGAGATGCAGGGCAAGCTCACGGTCGCCAAGCTCAACATCGACGAGAACCCGCAGACGCCGTCGAAATACGGCGTTCGTGGCATTCCCACGCTGATGCTGTTCAAGAACGGCAGCGTGGCGTCGACCAAGGTCGGGGCATTGCCCAAGAGCAAGCTCGTCGAGTGGATCAACTCGACGCTCTGAGCCGCGCCGCTCACGCGACCGGCTCGCCGTTGGTGGCGAGCACGGCGCCCGCAAGATAGATCGAGCCGCAAATGACCACGCGCGGCGCTCTGGCGCCGGCTCGCGCGATGCTGTCCAACGTCGCCGCCACCGACTCGCCCGGTCGTGCCTCGAGGCCGACGCTGGCGGCGGAGGCGGCCAGGGCCTCGGCCGCAAAGCTCGTCCCCTCGTTGGGGATCGCGACCGCCCAGAGCCGGGGGCGAAGGGTCACGAAGTGGCCGAGGAAGCTCGCGGCATCCTTGGTCTGCATCATCCCGACCACGACGTGGAGGGGGCGCGGGTCCCGCGTCTGCCATTGGGCGAGGGTCGCCGCCAGGGCTTCTCCGCCCGCCGGGTTGTGCGCGCCATCGAGCCAGACCTCGGCATCGGGCGGCAGGCGGCCGACGAGAGGGCCAGCGCCGAGTCGCTGGAGACGTCCGGGCCACACGACGCGCGTAAGCCCCGAGGCGATCGCGTTCCAGGAGATTCGGAACTCGCGCGCGCGTCGCGCCGCCACGGCTGCTGTCGCCGCGTTGGTCGGCTGGTGAACGCCGACGAGCGCCGGGGCCGGGAGTCCTACGGTTTCGCCATCGAGTGTGAGTTCCAGGCCGCTTTCGGTCGCGCGATGACGCCAGTCGCCGGGGCCGGTTCCCCAAACGGTCAACGGTGCCGCGACGTGCGCGCCCTGGGTGCGAATCACCTGCGCGGCCTCGGAGGTTTGCGGCGCGATCACGGCATGAACGCCGCGGCGCAGGATGCCGGCCTTCTCGAAGGCGATCTTGGCGATCGTCTCGCCGAGGAATCCCGTGTGGTCGAGCGAGATCGGCGTGATCACCGAAACCGCCGCGCTCGGGATCGTGTTGGTCGTATCGAGGCGGCCACCGAGACCGACCTCGAGGACCAGGGCGTCGGCGGGCGTTCGCGCAAAGGCGAGAAACGCGGCGACCGTCGTGATCTCGAAAAAGGTGATCGGCTCGCCGGCGTTCACCCGGTCGCATTCCTGCAACAGGGCTAGCAATTCGGCGTCTCCGATCAGTTGCCCGGCCAGGCGAACCCGCTCGTTGAACCGGATCAGGTGCGGCGAGGTGTAGACATGAACTCGGTGGTTGGCGGCTTCGAGAATCGCCCGCAGGTAGGCCGTCACCGAACCCTTGCCGTTGGTTCCAGCGACGTGGAACACGGGCGGAAGCTTCGCCTCCGGATGATCGAGGCGCGCCAGCAAGCGCCAAATGCGATCGAGCGAAAGGTCGATCGCTTTGGGATGCAGCAACGTCAGTTGCTTCAAATAGGTGTCGATCGCTGACGCCACGGAACGCCGCTCTTGTTCGACTAGATCATCGCCTCGACAACGCTGGGCGAATTGCGGGGTTGAGAGGCCAACTCACGAAGTGGCAGCGCGCGGGATATTGTCGGTCGTGGTTCGCTTCATCAGGAGCGACAGAATACGCCCCAACGTTTCGCGCAGCTTGTGGCGGTGGACCACCATATCGATCATGCCATGGGCGAGCAGATACTCCGCCCGCTGAAAGCCTTCGGGGAGCTGTTCGCGGATGGTGTCCTCGATGACCCGTGGTCCGGCGAAACCGATCAGGGCTCCCGGCTCGGCAATCGCGATGTCCCCCAGCATGGCATAGGACGCCGTGACGCCGCCCGTCGTCGGGTCGGTCAACACGACGACATAGGGCAGGCGCGCCTCGCGCACCATATCGACCGCGACCACGGTGCGGGGCATCTGCATCAGCGACAGAATGCCCTCCTGCATGCGGGCGCCGCCCGCGGCCGCGATCACGATCAGCGCGGCGTTGCGATCCACCGCCTCACGGGCGGCGGTGATGAGGGCTTCGCCGGCCGCCAATCCCATCGATCCGGCCATGAAGGCGAAGTTCTGCGCCGCGATCACCGCCGGCTGACCGACGATATTGCCGTGAGCGACGATCACCGCCTCGTCGTCCCCGGTCTTGGAGCGGTTCTCCTTCAAACGGTCGGCATAGCGCTTGGTGTCGCGGAAGCGCAGCGGGTCGGTGGGCACCTCGGGGAGCGCGATGCGCTCGTGCGCGCCGTCGTCGAACAGGTTGGCGAAACGATCGTTCGGGCCGATCCGCAGGTGATGGTCGCAGTTCGGACAGACGCTCTGGTTCTTGGCGAGGTCGCGGTGGAAGATGATCTGCCCGCAGCTCGGGCACTTGGTCCACAGGTTCTCGCGGCTCTCCCGTTTGCGCACGAGCGAGCCGATCTTCGGGCGAACGAAGTTGGTGAGCCAGTTCATGCTGTCAGGTTAGCACACCGCTGCGACGCGGCCACCGACTAGGACCTTCGCGCGTTTCGCACGCCTGAGGCCAATTCCCGCACCAGGCCGGCCACCTTGTCGATGAGCCCCGTGGTCGGTCGTCCAGCACCGTCGAGGTTCTCGGCAATCCGCGACACGATCGCGGAACCCACCACGGCGGCATCGGCGTGGCGCGCGATCGCGGCGGCTTGCGTGGCGTTGCGAATGCCGAACCCCACGGCGATCGGCAACGACGTGTGCTTGCGCAGGCGCGCGACCGCATTGGCGACCGCCTGATCGTCGGCGCTCCGGGTTCCCGTGATGCCGGCGATCGCGACGTAGTAGACGAAGCCCGAGGTGTTGGTCAGCACCTTGGGCAGGCGCCGGTCATCCGTGGTCGGCGTGGCGAGGCGAACGAAGTGAATCCCGGCTGTGATCGCCGGCAGGCAGAGCTCATCGTCGTGCTCCGGCGGCAGGTCGACGACGATCAGGCCGTCGACCCCGGCCGCCCGCGCGTCGGTGAGGAACGCTGGAACCCCATAGCGGTAGATCGGGTTGTAATAGCCCATGAGCACGATCGGCGTCGCTTTGTCGTGTCGGCGGAACCCTTCGACCATGGCGATCGTCTTGCGCAAGGTCGTGCCGGCGCGGATCGCCCGCAGGCTCGAGGCTTGGATAGCGGGTCCGTCGGCCATCGGGTCGGAGAACGGCATGCCGATCTCGATCAAATCGGCGCCGGCGGCGGGGAGCGCCTCGAGCAGTTCCGCTGAGACGATCGGATCCGGATCGCCCGCGGTCACGAACGTCACGAGGCCGGACCGTCCCTCCCGATGCAAGTCGGAAAAGCGTTGCTCGATACGGCTCATAACTTGACCCCGAGCGCATTCGCGACCGTGAAGATGTCCTTGTCGCCTCGGCCGCAGAGATTCATCAAGAGGATGTGTTCGCGCGGTAGGGTAGGCGCGATTTTTGCGACCTGGGCCAGCGCATGGCTCGGCTCGAGGGCCGGGATGATGCCCTCGAGTTTGCTGCAGAGCTGAAACGCGGCAAGCGCCTCATCGTCGCGAATCGACACGTAATCGACGCGGCCAGAGTCCTTGAGCCAGGCGTGTTCGGGCCCGATTCCGGGATAATCCAGGCCGGCGGAGATCGAGTGGGCTTCTTTGATTTGGCCGTCGTCGTCCTGCAGCAGGTAGGTGCGATTGCCGTGCAGCACGCCCGGCCGACCGGCGGTGAGCGAGGCCGCATGTTCGCCGGTGTCGATGCCTTTGCCGGCCGCTTCGACGCCGACGATGCGCACGCCGGCATCGTCGAGGAACGGATAGAACAGGCCCATGGCGTTGCTGCCGCCGCCGATGCAGGCAACCAGCGTGTCGGGCAAGCGCCCCTCGCGCTCCATCATCTGGCGCTTGGCTTCGTTGCCGATGATCGACTGGAAGTCGCGCACCATCTCCGGATAGGGATGCGGGCCGGCGACCGTACCGATGATGTAGAAGGTGTCCTCGACGTTGGCGACCCAGTCGCGCAGCGCTTCGTTCATCGCGTCCTTGAGGGTGCGCGAGCCCGAGGTCACTGGGCGCACCTCGGCGCCCAAGAGCTTCATGCGGAACACGTTGGGCTGCTGGCGCGCGATGTCGGTCTCGCCCATATAGACGACGCAGGGCAGGTCGAACAGCGCCGCCACGGTCGCGGTCGCGACGCCGTGCTGGCCGGCGCCGGTCTCGGCGATGATGCGGCGCTTGCCCATGCGACGGGCGAGCAGGATCTGCCCGATGCAGTTGTTGATCTTGTGGGCGCCGGTGTGATTGAGCTCGTCGCGCTTGAAATAGACCTTGGCGCCACCGAAGTGCGCCGTCAGGCGCTGGGCGAGGTAGAGCGGACTGGGTCGGCCGACGTAGTCGCGGAAGTAGTAGTCGATCTCCTGCCAGAACGCCGGGTCGTGCTTGGCCAGTTTCCACGCCTGCTCGACGGCCAGGATCAGCGGCATCAGGGTCTCGGCGACGAAACGTCCGCCGTAGATGCCGAAATTGCCGTTCTCGTCCGGTCCGACCCGGTAGGAGTTCGCCTTGGCCATCCCTAGGACTCCAAATGCCGCACGGCGGCGAGAAACGCCTCGATCTTGGCCGGGCTCTTGATCCCGCGACGCTCTTCGACGCCCGAGGACACATCGACGAGGCGGGCACCGGTTCGCCGCACCGCCTCGCCCACATTGTCGGCCGTCAAGCCGCCGGACAACATCCAAGGTCGCCGCCACCCGCGACCCGCGAGCAGGCTCCAATCGAAGGCCCTGGCATTGCCGCCGGGGATGACGCTGCCCTCGGGCGCCTTGGCATCGAACATCAGCATGTCGGCACACTCCTCGAACGCCTCGGCGCTGTCGAGATCGCGCGGTGCACTCACCGACAGGGCCTTCATCACGGGCACCCCGAACTGTTGCCGAATCGCCGCAAGGCGCCGGCAATCTTCCTCGCCGTGACACTGCCAGAGATCGATCGGGATCTGGTCGCGGATCGCGGCGAGTTCCTGATCCCCGGCGTCGACGACGACGGCCACTTTCCTGACGTGGCGGGGGACGTTTTTGGCGAGCGCGCCCGCCTGCACGGGCGTGACATAGCGAGGCGAGGGCGGGAAGAACACGAAGCCGACGTAGTCGGCGCCACCGCGTACCGCGGTCGCCACGGTCTCGGCCGTGCTCAAGCCGCAGATCTTGGCCTGGATCGCCACGGGCTCATGCCGCCCGCGCGAGGCCGTCGCGGATCGTGCGTGCGGCTTGCGCCGGATCGGCGGCTCCGGTGATCGGCCGACCGATGACCAGCACGTCGGCGCCCAACGCGAGCGCTTCGGCCGGCGTCATGGTGCGCTTCTGATCGCCGAGCGCCGCGCCATCGGGTCGGATCCCCGGAACGACCAGCTTGAAATTGGCGCCGCACTCCCGGCGCAAGCTGGCGATCTCGTGGGCCGAGCAAACGACGCCGTCGATGCCGGAGGCCTGGGCGAGCGCGGCCAGGCGCCGAACGTTGTCGCCGGCGCTGCCGCTGTAGCCCACGGCCGCGAGATCGGCATCATCGAGGCTGGTCAGAACGGTAACGGCGATGACCCACGGGCGGCTCGCCCCGCCGGCTTTCGTCGCGGCGTCGACGGCGGCTTTCATCATGGCGCGGCCGCCGGCGGCATGGACGTTGATGATGGCGGGCTTGAGGGCGCAGGCGGCGCGCACCGCGCCCGCCACCGTGTTCGGAATGTCGTGGTACTTGAGGTCGAGGAACACCGGCATGCCGCCGGCCGCCACCGCCCGCACGCCCTCCGGACCGTGCGCCGTGAAGAACTCCTTGCCGATTTTGACCCCGCCGACGCTGCCGCCGAGACCGCGCGCCAGCGTCACCGCGCGGTCGCGGTCGGTGGTGTCGAGGGCGCAGAAAATCGGGTTTCGGGTCACGGTGCGGCGTTGGTTCGTTGGCGGCGCTGTTTATACCAGATCGCCGGCCGCAACAACGTCGCCTACTCGTCGAGGGCGAGCATGCGGGTTGGTGGTGCCGACTTCGCTGCCTGCGCGGGCAGCGCGGCTGCGGCCCGCTGACGTTCGATCTCGGCCCGCAGTCGCGCGTTGTCGCGATCGAGTTGGCGAAGGCGCCGAATCCGCCGCGCGCTCGACCAGCCGATCACGAACGAAGCGAGCAGCACGCCCAGGGCCCCCGAAACGAAGACCACCAGATAGACCGGCATTTCCAGGGTGTAGGGCATCGGGTCGAGCGAAATCAGCGCCGTCTGCCGGTTGCCGACCGCGAACACGGTGGCGCCGACGAGCACCAGCGCGAATACCAGCCACTTAAAGGTCTTCATCGGGTCACCCGCCCGGAGCGGGAGGGGGCACGGCCTATTTGGTCTCGGCCGGACGCGGTTGATTGAGCGCCGCGCGCAGTTCCTTGCCCGTCTTGAAGAATGGAACGTGCTTTTCTTCGACGCGGACGGCGGCGCCGGTGCGCGGATTGCGGGCGACGCGGGCCGCCCGCCGCTTCACCGAAAATGCTCCGAAGCCGCGCAGTTCCACGCGATCCCCCCGCGCCAGGGCGGCCGAAATCTCGTCGAAAATCGTCGTGACGATGCGCTCGATATCACGCTGGTAGAGATGGGGATTCATCTCGGCCAGACGCATGATGAGTTCGGATTTTACCACGCGGTCGGCCTCCCCCCGGCATTCCGCGGACCGGCCCTCGTCTGACCGACCGGCGAACGTCAGCGAGGGTGCCAAACCGACACTACACCGTCAAGCCTAAGTCGTTCAGATAACGACACTTTTTTGACCAGCCCGGTCACCAGGTCGAAAAAATCCATGGCCGGGACCGGGCGCTCGAGGTCGACGATCGGCAGCGCGGCGCTGATGTTCATCTCGGTTTCCAGCCAATCGAGCGCCTCGGCTTCGGTGCCGATACCGTCGATCAGCCCTTGGGCCATCGCCTGGCGTCCGCTGAAGATCCGGCCGTCGGCCAGGGTGAGCGCCCGCTCGCGTTCGAAGCCGCGGCGCTGGGCGAACAGGTCGACGAACCAGGCGTAGACATCGTCGATTACCGCCTGCGTCGCCTGGCGTGCCGCCTCCGGCGTCGGTTCGAAAAGGGAGGGCTGCCCCTTGAGCGGTGCGCTGCGATACGTCTCGGAGGAGATTCCGAGGGTCTTCAGGAGACCGCTGATCTCGGCCGTTTCGAGCGCGACGCCGATCGAGCCGGTGATCGAGGTTTCGAGCGCGAAGATGCGATCCGCCCCGAGCGCCACCATGTAGCCGGCCGAGGTGCCGAGCGTGCCGATCACGGCGATCACGGGCTTGCCCGAATCCGACACCCGTCGCAGATCGCGGTAGAGCGACTCGCCGCCGGTCGTGGTGCCGCCCGGGCTGTCGATCACGACGAGGAGCGCCTGGGTGCGCGGCGAACGGGCGACCGCCTCCAGCATCTCGTGGCGATCGCGGTCATCGAGGATGGGCCCGCGGACGGTGAGGCGCGCGATGTGATCGTGCGCCGTGAGCGCGCGAATCTCCGGAATGTTGAACGCCGCGGCCACGGCGGCGCCGGCGATCGCGATCACGGCGAGCGCCCGCCACCATGTCAAACGGCGCTTCAGGCGCCGCCGATCGATCTGATAATCCGCGTCAAGCGACATCGGCCTCTGCCCACTCGCTCGCGTCCGACATCGAACGAGGGCGCCGCGACGATGCGGTCACGGCGCCCCCTCCGATCACTTCTTGGTTTTTTCCTCGCTCGCTGCAGCGGCCGCTTGTTCGCGGTTCTTGATTGCCGCACCGAGGATGTCGCCGAGGCTTGCGCCCGAGTCGGACGAGCCGTATTGCGCCATGGCTTCCTTTTCTTCGTCGACCTCGAGCGCCTTGATCGAAACCGTAATCTTGCGCGTCTCGTGATCGATGCCCGTGACCTTGGCGTCGATCTTGTCGCCCGTTGCGAAGCGGTCGGGCCGTTGATCGGCGCGATCCCGCGACAGGTCGGAGCGGCGGATGAACGTCGGAATGCCGCCCGGCAGCGTGACGTCGATGCCGTTCTCCTTCGAGCCCGTGACCGTGCAGGTGACGGTGTCGCCCTTCTTGATCTTGGAGGCCGCGTCGGCGAACGGATCGTTCTCGAGCTGCTTGATGCCGAGGCTGATGCGCTCCTTGTCGATCGAGACGTCGAGCATCTTGGCACGCACGATCTCGCCCTTCTTGAACTTCTGGACCGCCGCTTCCGGCGCCAGGTTCCAGTCGAGGTCCGACATGTGCACGAGGCCGTCGACTCCACCATCGAGACCGATGAACAGCCCGAATTCGGTGATGCTCTTGATCTCGCCTTCGACGACGCTGCCCTGCGGGTGCTTCTCGCTGAACGCCTCCCACGGATTCACCATCGTCTGCTTGAGGCCGAGGCTGATCCGGCGCTTCACCGGATCGACGTCGAGCACCATGACCTCGACTGCCTGGCTGGTCGAAACGATCTTGCCCGGGTGGACGTTCTTCTTGGTCCAGCTCATCTCGGAAACGTGCACCAGACCCTCGACCCCGGGCTCGAGTTCGACGAACGCGCCGTAGTCGGTGATGTTGGTGACTCGTCCGGAGAACTTGCCGCTCACCGGGTACTTGGCATCGACGCCATCCCACGGATCGGCCAGCAGCTGCTTCACGCCGAGCGAGATGCGCTGGGTTTCCGGATTCACCTTCACGACCTGGACCTTCACGGTCTGGCCGATGTTGAGCACCTCGGACGGATGGCCGACACGACGCCATGCCATGTCGGTGACGTGCAACAGGCCGTCGATGCCGCCCAGGTCGACGAACGCCCCGTAGTCGGTGATGTTCTTGACGACGCCTTCGAGGATCTGGCCCTCGGACAGGTTGCTGAGAAGTTCGGAACGCGCCTCGGCGCGGGTCTCTTCGAGGACGGCGCGGCGCGACACGACGATATTGCCGCGGCGGCGGTCCATCTTGAGAATCTGGAAGGGCTGCTCCTGGCCCATCAATGGCGTGACGTCGCGCACCGGGCGGATGTCGACTTGGCTGCCGGGGAGGAATGCGACCGCGCCCTGCAGATCGACGGTGAAGCCGCCCTTGACCCGACCGAAGATGTGACCGTTGACGCGTTCGTTGCGGTTGAACGCCTGCTCGAGTTTCTCCCAGGCTTCTTCGCGGCGGGCCTTTTCGCGCGACAGCACAGCCTCGCCGTTCTTGTTCTCCATCCGCTCGAGGAACACCTCGACACGATCGCCGACGATCACCTCCGGTCCGTGGCTGTGCGAGCTGAACTCGCGCAGCGGTACCCGGCCTTCCGACTTCAGGCCGACGTCGATGATGGCCATGTCGTTTTCGATCGCCACCACGATGCCCTGCACCACCGAGCCTTCCAGGCCGGAGCGCGCACCGAGCGACTCGTTCAAAAGGGCTGCGAAGTCTTCCTTCGCCGAAAAAGCGGATTCTGCCATTGGTCCTCTCTGTTCCGGGTCGGTCCACCGCCCCTCATGGGCGGGCTAACGCCTTGGACCGCCCCAAGCGGTCGCCAGCGCGCGGGATGCAACCAAACCCTTCGTGGGAATACAGCGGGTGGGTCTCACCCGTTACGCGAACGGCGGGAAATAAACGCCACCGCCGCTGCGAAGGCGCTGTCTATATCCAATTCCGTGGTGTCCAGCAAGTAAGCGTCCGCGGCGGGAACGAGCGGCGAGATCGTCCGCGTACGGTCGCGATGGTCCCGTTCCTTGAGTTCGCCGAGCACGGTCGCGTAATCGGCGGCCTCGCCCCTCTGGCGCAACTCATCCAGACGCCGCCGGGCGCGAACCTCGGGCGATGCATCGACGAATATCTTGTGGTCGGCATCGGGGCAAACCACTGTCCCTATGTCTCGACCCTCGATGACGGCCCCGCTACGACCGCCCGGGGGGTACGCTGCGAACTGCCGCTGGTAGTCGAGCAGGGCCTCGCGGACGGGGGGGTAGGTCGAGACCGTCGAGGCCGCCGCCCCGGTTGTCTCGTCCCTCAGGGCGGGGTCGCCAGCGTTGATCTCGCCCACGCGCTTGGCGGCGGCCAGCGCGGCGGCCGGGTCGTTGGGCCGATCGCCGGCGCGCAACATGAGAAGCGCCACGGCCCGGTAGAGGGCGCCGGTGTCGAGGTGGGCAAGACCGAAGTGGTCGGCCAACCGGCGCGCCAGGGTTCCCTTGCCGGCGGCGGCGGGACCGTCGATGGCGATGATCACGACGGCGCGATGCTCCCGCCGATCCCGTTCACGAGGTCGGCGAAGCCGGGAAAGCTGGTTGCGATCATCTCGGCTTCGTCGACCGTAACCGGGCTACCGGCTGCCATACCCATGACCAGGAACGCCATGGCGATGCGATGGTCACCTTCGGTCTGCACGGTGGCGCCCTGAGGCCGGCCACCGGACACGATCAGGCCGTCGTCGAGTTCTTCGACCGCGACGCCACCGGCCTGGAGTCCGCGCGCGATCGCCCGCAGGCGATCGCTTTCCTTGACGCGCAGCTCCGCCAAACCCCGCATCGTCGTTTTTCCGCGAGCGAACGCCGCCGCCACCGAAAGAATCGGATACTCGTCGATCATCGACGGCGCCCGTTCTGCCGGCACCTCGATGCCCGTGAGCGCGCTCGAACGTACGACGATATCGGCGACCGGCTCGCCGCCGACGTCGCGCGGATTGGTGAACGTGAGGTCGGCCCCCATATCCCGAAGCGTCGTGAACAGACCGGCGCGGAGCGGGTTCAAGCCGACGGCCTCGATCGTCAATTCGGAGTCGGGGGTGATCGCGGCTGCCACGGCGAAGAACGCTGCCGATGACGGGTCGGCGGGCACACGGATCGCGCAGCCCGTCAGCTCCGGTTGGCCTTCGATCATGATATGGCGGCCATCGGCTTGGTCCTCGACGACGACCTTCGCACCGAAGTGACGGATCATCCGCTCGGTGTGATCGCGTGTGGCGGCGCTCTCGATGACGGTCGTCCGCCCAGGTGCGTGCAAGCCCGCGAGCAGCACCGCCGACTTCACCTGGGCGCTCGGCACCGGCAGCCGGTATTCGATGGACAGCGGCATCGCGCTTCCCGTGATGGCGAGCGGCAGTCGATCCCCGGAGCGCGCGACATAGCTGATCCCCATCCGGGCTAGTGGCTGGACGATCCGCCCCATCGGCCGGCGGCAGAGCGAGCGATCCCCGGTGAAGAACGTGGTGAACGGATGCCCGGCGGCCACGCCCATCAACAATCGGACTCCTGTGCCGGAGTTGCCGAGGTCTTGGACGCACGCGGGTTCGGCGAGGCCGCTGACGCCGCGACCATGGATCGACCAATGGCTTGGCCCGAGCCGCGTGACCTCGGCACCGAAGTTGCGCATGGCCTCGGCGGTCCGCAGGACGTCGTCCCCCTCCAATAGGCCGTGCACGACCGTCTCGCCGACGCTCAGTCCTCCCAAAATGAGGGCCCGATGCGAGATCGATTTGTCGCCCGGTACCGAAAGTCGCCCGCGCAAGCGGCGCGTCGGCGTCGAACGGAGTCGGGCGACAGCAGGCGAAGATTCTGAGGCAGTCATGGCGGGTGTCGGCCTCTCTAGCACAGCCTTCGCGGTGATCGCCATCACGGCGGATTGCTGACAAAGCTTTTGACAGCGCTGGTCGGCCGTGGCATTGGGGGCCCCGCGAAAAACGCAAGGTAGCGGAGGCTGCCCGTGGCCAAACCGGAATGGGGCAACAAGCACGTCTGTCAGAATTGTGGGGCGCGATTCTACGACCTCCGCAAAGATACTCCCGTGTGCCCGTCGTGTGGCACGACGCAAGATACGAAGGTGCGAACGACGACACGCAAGGCCAAGGCCGAACCGCCGAAGCCGGTGAAGGAGCGTCGTCCGCCGCCGGCACCCGCGGCCGAGACGCCGGAGCCCGAATTCGCCAGCGAGGCTGAAGAGGACGAGAAGGACGACGCGCTCGAGGACACCTCCGACCTCGGAGAAGACGAGGACATCGGCGAGGTGATCGAGCCCGAGAGCGAAGAGCGCTGAGCGCCGACTGGTGCTTTCCCCTTGATTTGGCCCAGGCCGGGCCCTAGCTTCCGACCCGCGAGCGCGAGCTCGTCCCAACACATTTCGGGGCCATAGCTCAGTTGGGAGAGCGCTTGAATGGCATTCAAGAGGTCGGCGGTTCGACTCCGCCTGGCTCCACCAGACCACGCGAGAGGGGGCTAGCCGTACGGGCTGGCCCCTTTTTTCTTGGGGCGAGAGGGCGGCCGGCGCTAACCCAGCACGACCTCGAAGAAGGCCTTGCGCGCGCCACGCTCGATCTCCTCGGCCGTGACGAGGGAAACGGCCACGCGCTCGCGATCCTCGGCGCTGAGCGATCGGAATAGGCCGTCACGGGCGTTTTGCGGATGCCCAGCAACATACATTTGCGTCACCAGCCGTTGGCCGCGCGGCGGAATCACGGCAACGTGGATGTGCGGCGTGCGGCCGGGATAGGGAACCGGGACGATGGTTCGGAAGCGATAGGTGCCGTCGGAGGCCGTCGTTGCCGATCCGAAGCCTTGGAAGTCGGGATCGGCGGGACCGCGGGAATCGCGCGGGTGGTGGTAACGCCCCGCCGCATCGCACTGCCAGATTTCGACGCGGGCCCCCGCAATGACACGTTCGTCGCGATCGACCACGCGCCCCAACAGATGCAGGAGATCCCCGTTCGCCCGCGCAGAGCGACCGGCGACCTGAACCAGATCACTGTCCGAATCGAGCGGCAGGGTCGTCGGGTAGAACGGTCCTTCGGTTTGGCGTGGCGTGGGCTCCAGTGCCCAGGCCGGCAACGGGAGACCCGAGGCGAGCCCAGCCAACAACACGTGGCGGCGTGAGAAATTCATCGGTCGTCCTCCTGGTCTCCAGCACGGCGCAACGGTCGCGATTCCGTCGCCGGCCCGCCAGCGTATCCGAACGTTGCCGAACTAGCGCGCGATCGCCAGCGTTCGCGACCCGCCCAGGACGAAGCCGCCGTAAACCGCCGGAGGCAGGCCGCGGGTGCGGGCGGCATTACGGGCCGTGAGCCACGCCTGGCCGAGGTCGCCCTTTTCGGCCGCCTCGTGGAACACGGTCATGAACAGGCGCGTCCCTTCGTCCTCGACCGGCCACAGGCTATTGAGCAGGGCGCGGGTGCCACCGAGATAGAAGCTGCGCGCGAGGCCGAGAAAATCTTCGCCCGCCTCGGCGGTTCCCAATCCCGTCTCGCAGGCGGACAACACGACGAGGTTGGCGGCAATTGGTCGATCGAAAAGGTTTGCCGCCGTAAGCGCACGAACCTCGGTCGGCCCACTCAGATAGATCGCCGAATCGAGTGGGCGCTCGGCGTCGAATGCGCCGTGGGTTGCGAGATGCAGGATCGTCGTTCCCTGCCCCACGGTCTGGCGCAGCCGTTCCTCGGTCGCCGCGCCGCCGATCAGGGGCTCCACCTGGTAGCGCCCGGCGACCTCGCCCGCCTCGGCGCGGGCGCCCGGCAACGCGGGAAGTCGGCCCCGAAAGTCGGGATCACCGACGATGGTGGGCCTACCGCCCGCTGCGGAAGCGTCCTCTCGCTGGAGCCAGCCGCCCGTCGGCAATACCACCACCGGAATCTCGATCGATAACGCGCCCCACGGCACGAAATGAAAATCGCCGCTCGGCACGACGTAGAGCGTGTTCGTGGCGCCCCACTGCTTCACGCCGAGCGCGGCATCGAGCGCCTGGACGGAGGCGGTCATCGCCGCCGTGTCCAGGTTGGTCATGCCCTCGGCAAACGCCTTGAGCAGGGCGCGCAAATCTGCGGTGCGCAGGGTCAGGGTTTGCAGGCGCGCCTGTTGGGAATCGGCGAGGAGGACGCGCACCTCATCGCTGGCGCGACCGGGGAACGCGTAGGCCAGCACGTCACCGGGCTTCAGAGACCGACGCACGTCGGCCAGCGTGTGGGTGGCAATGTCGAGCGTATCGGCGAGTTCGGGTGCCCGCGCCCGCAGGGCCTGCATCAGGGTCTCGCGTTGGCGGCGCAGATCCGTTTCGCGCTGGGCGGCTTGTGGGCTGGCGCCCAGACCCGTCGCCGCGATCCGTTCCTGGCGAATTCGGCGATCCAAGTCCCTCACCTGCAACAGTGTTGCGCGCTCCTGCGCCACGCCCGCGCTGCGATCGGCGAGCAGGTCGACGAACGCGCGAGCGCGTCCGCGCTCGAGGCTTTCGAACAATTGGTCGGGATCGTTTCGGGCAGCAGCGATCGCCGCCAGGCGATAGGTGATGTCCTCCTTGCTGACGCCGAAGCGACGCTTCGAACGATCGGTCGCCAGGCCGCCCGACACGGTATCGACAGCGACCTGGGCGCGGCGAAAGGCCTGTTCGGCGTCGGCGGCGCGGTTGAGTGCCAGCAACGCCTCGCCACGGGCGGCTTCGACGCGCCAGACCAGGTCGATCAGTCCGATGGCGTTGGCCTGTTGCACGGCCTGGGCTGCTATCGGTTCACCCTCGGCCATTCGACCGATGGCGAACAGCGACCAGGCCCGGAAGGCATCGGTCGTCGCCGATCCTGCCGCAAAACCGATGGCCTCGAAGAAGCGCCGTGCCGCATTGAACGCGCTGTCGCCCGCCGCCGGGTCGCGGCGCACGATCGTGCGGGCCGTTCCAACGAACACGAGGTTCTGGGCCCGTCCGACCCAGCTATCGCCGTGGACGGGCAACACGCCCTGGGCATCAGGCATGGCCGCTACGAAGTGCACGTCGTTGAAGCGTTGTTCGGCTTCCTCGGCCCACGGCAAAGCGACATCGGCTTGGCCGCGCAACAGGTGGGCACCCGCCAGAATGGCATAGGCCCTGAGCTGGGCTGTGGTTTGCCAGACCATGTGCAGAATTTCGTTGTCGCTCGGGCGATTGGAATACGACGTCGGCAATCGCCACCGTTTGGTTTCTTCGGCGACGAGCGAGGCATCTGCAATGGCGCCGTCGAGGTCGCCGAGCCACAGGCGTGCTTCCGCCCGCAGCGCCCGCGTGTCGAGCGACTTACCGAAGGCCGCAATCTCGAGGCGTGCCGCGTTCTGCAGTTCTTCCTCGGCATCGGCCGCTCGCCCCATCATGATCATCGCGTGGGCGCGCAGGGAATTGTGGACCCACCGGATATCGGGGCGACTGGGCGCCGAAGCCCGGGCCAGCGCCGCGAGGGTCCGCTCGCCGTCATTGGCCAGGAAGGCGGCATAAGCTTCCGCGAGCTCCGGGGTAACTCGCAAGCCGTAGGAGTTCCGCTCGCCCGCCCGCGGAGTCGTGACTTTGCCGGTCGGGAGCGGAATTGGCCGTTCGTTTCGGCGTCCATCGGGAGGGCGGACGTTCTTGACCACGGCCGCGGGGGCCTCAGGCAGCGGGTTCCCGTCGTTCTGGGCCCCGGCGTCCGTCGTGATCACCGCGACCGAAAGAAGACCCGCCGCGACTAGCCGAAGCCGATTTCCACCAGCCATCGAGACCTTCTCTGAGGCGTTCGAATCGTAGCAGTCAGTCTAGAACCGTGCCGCACGGGAAGGTCATAGGGAAAACGTCGGTCCGCGCGCATTCCGGGCCGCCGCTTCGTTGCTCAAGAACGTCAGCAGCATGAAGCGTGTCCCTCGGGTGACGTCGGTCACTTCGTGCAGCACTGAGCAACTGAACACCAGGGCTTCGCCGGCGCTGGCGCGATAGGTCTCGGGTCCGTACTCGGGAAACCGCAACATCCCGCCGTCGTATTCGCTGGCATCGTTGAGGAAGAGGGAAACGGCAAAGCGGCGGTGGGCAGAGATCGGCGATATGTTGTCGCGATGCGCCCGGAAGTAGCCGCCGGTCGAGTGCTGATCGAGATAGGCCGCGATCTTGAACCCGGTCGTTCGCGTCGCGAGGAATTGGTAGGCCTTGGCCACCTCCGGAACGATTCGGCGTCGGAAGAGATCCGCGAGATTCGCGTTGAGGGCGGGGTCGACGATTTCGTGGTCGCGCCGGCGTTTCGCCGTTTGTGCGTAGGCGTCTATCTCCGCGTTCGCCCGGTTGTCGATCGTCCCAGAGGCTTCGTTCCCTTTGCTCCGCCACCATTCGGTCAGTTCGCGACATTGATCACGGCTCATCACTCTGGGGATCCAGAGGACTGGGGCCGACCGTGGTACCGAAAACGCGGCGCCGGGGTCGAGGATCTCGCGCGCGCCACTTAGGACACCCTCGACATGATCGCGCGCCGGGCCACCACGATCGACACGCCGCACGCGCAGGCCGATGTCGAGCACGTAAGTCGTCAGGGCGGGCCTCGGTCGGTCGGCTCCGCAGAACGCGTAGAACGCTGTCGTGTCTCCGGCGGTGTCGGCAAGGACGCCCCACGGCAGGACGACCCGCTGCGCCAATGCTGCGTTCTCGGCCGGCGCCAATCGCGTCACGATGAACAGGTCGACGACCTTCAGGGCGTCGGCCGCCGCTGCGAAGGGACGGAGGTTCACGTCGTAATCGCGGTCGCAGAATACGAGCACGATGGGCTTGCCGCGCGAGTGTATGACGGGGCTCGTCGCCTGGCCGATCACGTCCGGCAGCGCAAAATTGGGGATGGCATCGCCAGGCTCCAACACGTACGGGGTCATCGCCATCGCCGCTCTTCCCTGAGGTTTCGGCCCTAGCATCGGCGGCCTCGCGATCGATCGCAAGCGAACCAGGACTCGGTGCTCCGGCTTGCGCTATCGTCGCCGCAACGACGGGGGGGGAAGCCCATGAATCGTGTCAGTCCGTTGCAGCGTGTCTCCGTATTCGTTCGCGATACCGAGCGATCGTTGGCGCTCTATCGTGATGTCCTTGGTCTCACCGTGGTCGATACGCGCAGCTTGCAGGGGCCGGTAATCGCCAAGATGCTCGGCCTCAAGGACTGCAAGATCCGCGTGACCTACCTGACGTCTGAAAACAGCGAGATCGCCCGCGTCGGACTGTTCGAAGTCTCCGATCCACGCCCCCCGGTCCTGGCGCCTCCCTCGCGGCACAACGTCATCCACTCTGGCCAGATGATCATGGTGTTCGACACCGCCCATATTCCCGAAATCCACGCTGCGGCGAAAAAAATGGGATTGCCCGCGCTGTGCGAGCCGATGGCAATTCGTGGCTCCAAGGGTGGAACCTACGACGAGTACATCTTCTTCGATCCGGACGGGGCCCTGGTCGACATGATCCACTATACGCCCGACCCCGGTGGCAGCAGCGGCGACTCGGCAGCGCGAGTCGGGGGACCCTCGGGTCCGACGTCGAACCGGACGTCACCGATCCTGCGTGCCTCGATCTTCGTGCGCGATCTCGAACGCTCGCTTGCGCTCTATCGCGATATCCTGGGGCTTTCGGTGATCGATCGCCGCGAGTTCGGCGGACCTCAAGTGGGCGCCATCCTGGGCCTCGGGGACTGCAAACTCCGGGTGGCCTACCTCACCGCCAAGGATTCGCCCATCGGGCGGATCGGCCTGTTCGAAGTCACTTCGCCGCGACCACCGGAGTTGGCACGACCGGCGACCAATACCATCCATATCGGCCAAGCGGCGATCATCCTGAGCACGAGCCAAGTCCAGGCGCTTCATGGGGATCTCAAGCGCGCCGGATTTTCGTTCCTGTGCGAGCCCATCGGGTTCACCCGACCTGGCGGCGGCACCTTCACCGAGATGTTCTTCTTCGATCCGGATGGCGTGACGATAGGCGTGATTCAGCTCACGCCGGCTTAGTTGTCCCGGACTTCACCGCATCCTCAGACACCGCTTTCTCGGCCGAGGCCGCTCCGTTTGTCGCCTCGCCACTCCCCTCCTCGGCGCGAAAGACGTCGGCGTAGCTCTTCTGCGCCTTTCGCTTCATGAACTCGTCCGTCATGCTGCGAACCCGTCCGACCATGATGACGAGAATTCGTCGCATCACCGGGTTCATTTCCTCGAGACGTTTGACGAAATCCTCGCGTGGGACGGCGACAAGTTCACATTCCGTGGTGGTGACGGCGCTCGCCATGCGCGGCCGGTCGTCGAACAGCGCCATTTCACCGCAGATGTCGCCGGGCCCAAGGGTCGACACGACTTTGGGGTAGGAGCTCCGAACGCCGCGACGAATCTCCACCTGACCCTTCATGATCAGGTAGGCTGCGTCCCCCTTGTCCCCTTCATCGAACAGTATCTTTCCCGGTCCGATGTTCGTCCGTTCGAACGACTTGATCTTGTCCATCGTTACGCCCCCTCTCACCTTCTAGTCCTAACACGTCCCTAGACCCGCGCGGCAAGCCCCTCCAGGTCATGTCCGACAATTCATCCGTCACCGGCCAGCGTACCACCCAGCCTTGGTATCGCGATGTGATCACCGGCACCGTCGTGACGGTGCCAGTCCTGCTCGTCTATTTCGCGATGGGCGTCACCTACGGGGTTCTGGCGCTCGAACGCGGGTTCTCCGACTTCAACACGGTGCTGATGTCCGCTCTGGTTTACGCCGGAACGGCCCAGCTCGTTGGAGTCGAAATGATGGCGAGTGCCGTTCCGGTCAGCTCCGTCTTGATCACGACGTTGGTGATCAACTCGCGGTTCTTCGTCATGGCCGCGAGCCTCACGCCCAATCTTGAAAACTACTCGCTCGGTCAACGGGTGTTCTATGGCCTGCAGCTGACCGATGCGACGTTTGCGTTGAACACCGCCCGCTTTGCCGCGGGTCGGCCGAGCAAGATCGAGATCTTCACGACCGCGATCACCGGCCATCTGGTCTGGATCGGCTCGACGATGGCTGGCGTCGTGATCGGGCGAACCGTCGGAAACCTCAACGCCTATGGCGTCGATTTCGCCATGCCGGCCATGTTCATCGCGCTGATGACGCCGCTGATCCGAAGCCGGACCCAAGTAGTGGTGGCCGTTGCGGCGGGCGCAGCGACGTTGGTTTGCTTTGCCCTAGGGTTTGCCTACTGGACCATCCTATGCGCGACGCTCGTCGGGGTCCTGGTAGGATTTGTGAGGGAACGATGGACCAAGACGTTGTCAGCCTGACCATTCTCGGAATGGCCGCAGTCACCTTGGCGCTCAAAGCCGTGCCGTTGGTCGCCCTTGCTCGGCGCTCGCTGCCGCCGGTGGTGCACGACCTGTTGCGCCACCTGCCGATCGCTGTGCTCTCGGCTATGACCGTCCAGCTGGTTGCGGTGAAGGATGGGGCGCCGTTCCTCGCCTTCGACAACATCGCCTTGATCGCGGCGATTCCGACGGTCATCGTGGGGGTCGTGAGTCGGAATCTGTTCTTGACCATCGCGTTCGGGGTCGGGTTTCTCGCTGCCATGCGCGCGTTTTCGACGTGATGAGCGCGTCGCCGCCGCGCGTCGCAATCCCCGACGAAGAGCTCCACGTCGAGTTCGTGCGCGCCTCGGGTCCCGGAGGCCAGAATGTCAACAAGGTGGCGACGGCCGTGCAGTTGCGCTTCGATGCACGCCACAGCCGCGTGGTCTCGCCGTCCGTGTTCGCGCGGCTCGCCAGCCTCGCCGGACGGCGCATGACCAAGGATGGGGTCGTGGTCATTCACGCGGTTCGCCATCGCACGCAGGAACGCAATCGGGCCGATGCCTTGGCCCGGTTGGAAGCGCTGCTGGCGGCGGCGATGGTCGTTCCGCGGGAGCGTCGGGCGACGCGCCCGTCCAAGGGGTCCAAGCGCCGGCGGCTCGAAAGCAAACGCCGCCGTGCCCAGATCAAAAGCGCGCGAGGTCGGGTCGGTGTCGACGAGTAGGTGCGGTCAACGATTGCGTCACCGGCGGCATGCGTCATAATTCCCCAATGCGCTCCCTCCGTCGCGTGTTGGTCGCCGCGTTGGCCGTGCTTGGACTGGGCTTGGCGTCGAAGGCCCCCGCCGCGCATCCCCATGTCTGGATCGAGGCCTGGATCGACGTGCGGCTCACGACGGCCGGCATCGAGGCTGTGCGGATCCATTGGCGCTTCGATGAGTTCTTCAGTTCCCTCGCGATCACGGACTTCGACGGCAACAAGAACGGCAGACTCGATCCGCCGGAAATCGACCGTTTGGTCTCGGCCACCATCGAAGCATTGCGAGAGGGGAACTTCTTCACGTTCGTGCGCATCGGGAACGACACCCAGAAACTCGACAAGGTCGACAATTTCGTTGCGAAGATCGTCGAGCACTCTCTGGTCTACGAATTCACGGTCAAGCTCGATCGTCCCGTCGATCCGACAAAGGTCGATGTCAGCGTGTCGCTCTACGACGAAAGCTACTACATCGACGTGACGCTACTGGAGCGCGAGCCGGTTCGCTTCAGCGGTGCCTCGCCACTGTCCTGCCGACCCGATATCAAACCCGATCGTGAACGGGCGTTCTATTTCGGCATGGTGCAGCCTCTGAAGATCCGGATGCAGTGCGGCGGTGCGTAGGGTCCTCCTCGCGGTTGTGTTCGCCTGTCTGGTATTCGGGTCGACGGCGCTGACCGCCCAGGAAAATCGACCGTTGTTGGGGCCGCGAACCACGGCGCCGGCAGCGGCGACGACCCCCGAGCGCGAGCCCGATGCGATCGACCGAACGTTGCGGGCGCTGAGAGCGTTGCAGTTCGACACACAACGTCGTTTGGCGGGGGCGGTTCGGGCGCTCAAGAACGATCGGGCCGCGGTCTGGACGCTCCTGTTCCTGTCGTTTCTTTACGGCGTCTTGCACGCGGTTGGCCCTGGTCACGGCAAGGTCGTGATCGCGTCCTATCTCGCGGCGACCAGAGACCGCCTACGACACGGTCTCGCACTGTCGTTTGCTTCGTCCCTTGTTCAAGCAATTTCGGCCGTCGCTCTGGTCGGGGGCCTCGCCGTGATACTGCAAGTGTCGCAAATGCAGACCCAGGCCAACGTTCGCGTTCTCGAAATCGCGAGCTATGCCCTGATGGTGGCGATCGGGCTTTGGATGACGGCAAGTGCACTTCGCGGGGGACGCCACCATCACCACCATCATAATCATCATCATGGGCTGGATGGTGCGGCGGGTCTCGGGCACGGCGCTCACGATCACCAGAATGCGCACCATGAGCATGCCCTTGCCCAGCGCGGCGATGAGGACAAATCGCGGCCGGGGCGGCGGCGATTTCTGGCGCTCACGCTTGCGATTGGCATTCGGCCGTGTAGTGGCGCCGTACTCGTCCTGTTGTTTTCCTTCGCGCAAGGACTGGTATTGGCGGGAATTGGCGCGACGTTCGTGATGGCCGCCGGTACCGCGCTGACGCTGTGTGCCTTGGCGGCGCTCACGGTCGTGGCCCGCCAGACCTTGCTTCGCGTTGCCGAAGGGCGGCGCGGTCGGGCCGGCGTGTGGGTCGGTCGCGGGTTGGCCATCGGTGGTTCGCTCGCCGTGACAGGATTCGGGGTGCTGTTGCTGGCGGCGGCCCTCGGCCAACCGGGCTCGGTCGGCGGCTAGGGCGACAGACGAGGATGGTGTCAACGATGACGGCCCACGGTCCAGAGGTTCGACTCGATTCCCCCGCCTACATCCACCCGAGCGCGCAACTCTATGGGCGCGTGAGCATCGGACGCGGTTCCTCGGTGTGGCCGTTCGTCGCGATGCGGGCCGAGATGCACGAGATCCGCATCGGGGCGCACACGAACGTCCAGGACTTCGTCATGATCCACGTCGGCGCGACGACGCCCACGGTGATCGGCGATCACTGCTCCGTCACGCACCATTGCACGATCCACGGTTGTGCGATCGGCGACAACTGCTTGATCGGGATCAACGCCACGATCATGGACGGCTGTGAGATCGGCGAGAACTCGATCGTGGCCGGTGGCGCATTTCTCAAGGAGAACACGCGGATTCCCGCCAACTCCGTCGTCATGGGCCTGCCGGCGAAAATCGTGCGCACGCGCAACAACTGGATCGCCAATCGCATGAATGCGTTCATGTACGAACAGAATGCCGCCGCCTATGCCGAGGGAAACTACCGCGTGTGGTCGAGCCCCGCGCTGAGCGCGGCCATGCAACGCAAGGCGGCCGAGCTGGCCGAAGAATTCGCCAAACGCTATCCCGGCGCCGAACCGGGCTGATCGCCGGGCGGTGCCGAGCGGCGCAGAACCACGATTCTGCGCAGTTTCCATCGCCGTTTCGGGCGGCCTGGGCCCTTGAACCTTCGCGCGCGCTATCCCATATCTTTTCGGCAAGCGGGTGCCTTCGTGGGCCCGCGACGCCGCTCGCTCATTCGAGGAGACGTGACGATGGCGCGACTGACGCTATTCAATTCACCGATGTTGCTGGGCTTCGACGAAATCGAGCGCACGCTCGATCGTCTTACCAAGTCCGCGACGGACGGCTACCCGCCCTATAACATCGAGCAACTCGACGACGACCGGATGCGCATTACACTCGCCGTGGCCGGCTTTGCCGGCGACGACCTGTCCGTCGTGGTCGAGGACAATCAGCTGATCATCCGCGGCAAACAGAAGGACGAAGAAAGCGAACGCGTTTTCCTGCATCGCGGAATTGCCGCACGCCACTTCCAGCGCGCGTTTGTCGTCGCCGATGGCATCGAGGTGGTGGGAGCGTCGCTCGACAACGGATTGCTGCATGTCGATCTGGTTCGCCCCAAAGCTCAGAGCACGGTGCGTTCCATTCCGATCAAGACCGGCGAGGGCACGAAGGTGCGGAAGTTGTCCGAGGTCGCGGTCGACAAGCGGGCGTCCTAAGCGCCAACAGGAGTGGTGAACCAATGAACCATCCCAGCACGGAACGAAAGAAGATGTCGGCGGAGGCCTTTGCGGCGCTCGGTGCCCCACTGCTGGCTTACATCAAACCGGTGAAGGTCGACGGGACGTTCGCCTACGCGGTGCACGCGGCCGATGGCCGTGAGTTGGCGGTATTCGCCGATCGCAGTCTGGCGATCGCTGCCGCGGCGCAGAACGACTTGGCGCCCGTCTCGGTACACTGACCCGGGATCAACGACGCGTCAGCCAGGCGACGCCCGAAAGCGCCAGCAGAGCCCCGACGAGCACCGCGACCGCCATCCACAGGGGTGGTCCCTTGCGTTGATCCGTCCCTGGCGGCAGCACCCGCGCCGCGGCCGCCGTCGCCGCGCGTTGAACGGCATTGGCCACTTGCGCCGCTTCCCCGAGGGTTGAACTGACGAGCGAGGCCTGACGCTGCTCCGGTGCCGCGTCTTGACGACCAGGCGATGGTGGCGGTGCGGCCGGCCCGCGCTCTGCCCCGGGAACCGACGGAGACGGGGTGGCGGTCGTCGTGGTCCCCGCCGGCGGCGGGCTTGCGACGGCCGCGCTGGCCGGCGGCACGGTGAGCGCCGGAGTGCTCGGTCCAGCGGCGGCACGATCAGTAGGCGTCAGTCCGGCCGGAGTTGTGTCGGCGCGAGCTGGGGCGGCAAATGGCGAGCGGATTTCCATCGTGCGAGCGATCGACACCAGGGACTCCCACTTGTCGTCGTCGCTCTTGCGCTCGAGCACGTACTCCCCGCGGTAGGTGCCGATCGGCCAGGCCACCCGGTTCTGCAGCGTCACCACCATGTGCGTGAGGGATCGGGCCTTATGGCCGCCGGTCGCCTCACGCGTTGCCTGGGCGAGGATCTCGCCGCTCGGCTGCCGCACCACGAAGCGCTCGCGGTCGCCGTCGTTGCGGCCATAAATCTCGGTCCAGAAATAGATGCGCTCGGCGTTGGGAAGGAAGTTCACCTGCTGCTGCTTGCCGTCCAGAACCTGATCGGATTTGGGTTCGCTGCTGGAAAAACCGGCGTTGAGGAGCCCCGACGGGCGATAGGCCAGGGCCTCGAGCGCTGGCTTGGCGAAGATCGGGTTCTTCGGCACGTCGCAGCCGCTGCCGACCGTGGCTCCGGTGAATGGATCGACCGGGGTGCCGCGGTAGCGCACCTCGAAATGGACGTGGGGAAATTCGGCCTTGCCCGACATGCCGACGAAGCCCAAGCGGTCTCCGACCTTCACCTCCTGACCGTTCTGCACGACGATGCTGTCCTTGCGCAGATGGCAGTACTGGCTGACCCAGCCGTCGTTGTGATTGATCAAGACGCCGTTGCCACACTCCTTACCGCGCACCGCCTCATCGCCGATCTCGCGAAAATTGACGTCCTCCAATCCGTCGCGCACGCCACGCACGACACCCGGGGCCGAGGCGATGACCGGAATGCCTCGCCGCACGATCTCCATGTTGGCGACCCGGACATCGACCCCGGTGTGCCGATCGTAGGTCAATCGACCACAGCTGTAGTCGCGGGCATCGGGAGTCGAGTCGACGTCGATGTAGTTCTGCACGAAGCATTCCCCGTCGGCGCAACGCACCGGCATTTCGAACCGCGGAGCGGTGGCCAGAGGTGGTGTCACCACCGCGGGCGGCACGACCGTCGTCGGCGCGGCCACCGGCGGGCGCGAAACCGTTGGCGGTCGCGGCGGGGCCGTACCGGCGGGCTGGGCGGGGGCCTCGAGGGAAACGAGGAACGCGACCGACGCACCGAAGAATGCGGTGACCAGGAATCGCGGAATCAATCGGTGCTTCCGCAACGTCGTAGGCAACCTGGGCTGATCGTCCGCCATCGAGCTATCCTCGTGGCGGACCGCCGTCGGATCAAGCCGCCTGAGAGGAGGTGGTCGGCTCGGTGAGGATCGCGTATAGCGCATCGCGTGACTCCGAAGCCCGCAACTTCTCGCAGATACCGCGATCGCGCAGAAGCCGCGATACCCGCGCCAGCGCCTTCAGGTGGTCCGCGCCTGCGACGTCGGGCGCCAGCAGCAGGAACACGAGATCGATCGGCGCGTCGTCGATCGCGTCGAAGGCGACGGCCTCGTCCATACGGACGAACAGGCCATAGAGTCGCTTGAGGCCGGGAAGCCGGCCATGCGGGATTGCGACTCCGTTGCCGACCCCTGTGGTCCCGAGCCGCTCCCGCTCGAGGAGAACATCGAAAATCTTGCGTTCCGGTTCGCCCGTGATCCGCGCGGCTCGGGCTGCCAATTCTTGAAGCAACTGCTTCTTGCTGGTCGCTTTCAGACTCGGGACAACCGCTTCGAGGCTAAGGATTTCGGTAATTTCCATTGCCGCCAACTAGACACGATCCTGGTGCGCCGAGGTTTCCGCCAGGAACGCCGGACACAGGATTGCACAACCGGGGGTATTGCGAAGGGCCAACAGTATTTCGGGGTTCTCAGGTTGCGGCGGTCCACCGAGGAATCCGCGGCCAACAAAAGATGCGGGAACATAGGCCCACGACCCGGCGAAGTCAACGGATCGGGCCAGCGAGCATTTTTCTTTTGAGTTCAAATCTTTAACGGGACTTCCAGGTGCTGGAGGCGCGCTGCCGGCGGCGATCGACCGACGAGGGAATCCCCATGGCTTCCCGGTACTTGGCGACCGTTCGGCGCGCGATATCCACGTTCGCAGCCCGCAGGATTTCAACGATCCGGTCGTCCGACAGGACGGCGTCAGCGGCCTCGCCATCGACCAATTCTTTGATGCGGTGCCGTACCGTTTCCGCGGACAGCGACTCCCCACCACTGGCGGAGGTGATGGCCGAGGTGAAGAAGTACTTGAGGGGAAACGTGCCGCGCGGCGTCGCGATGTACTTGTTCGCCGTCACCCGGCTCACGGTGCTCTCGTGCATCTCGATCGCCGTGGCGATGTCGCGCAGCGTCAGAGGGCGCAAGTGCTGAATGCCGCGGACGAAAAAGCCGTCTTGCTGGCGGACCAGTTCCGTGGCCACTTTGAGAATGGTGGTGGCGCGCTGTTCGAGGGATCTGACGAGCCAGTTGGCCGAGTTCAATCGCTCGGTGATGAACAGCTTGTCGTCCTTGCTCTTGGCCCGACTGCCGAGGACCGCAAGATACTGCTGATTGACGAGCACGCGGGGCAGCGTGTCGGTGTTGAGTTCGACGATCCAGCCGCCCGCGGGTCCCTGGCGCACGAAGATGTCCGGGACGACCGTCTGGGCGATCTCGTGGCTGAAGGCGAGGCCCGGTTTCGGGTCGAGGGCCCGCAACTCCTGAATCATCTCCGCGAGATCTTCGCCGTCGACGCCGCAGGCGGCAAGCAACGCCTTCTCGTCGTGCCGCGCCAGCAGGTCGAGGTTGCTCAAGAGCGCCTCCATCGCCGGGTCGTAGCGATTGCGTTCCCGAAGCTGCAGCGCCAGGCATTCCCGGAGGTCGCGGGCGAGGATTCCCGGTGGGTCGAACGCCTGAAGTCGCTGCAACGTTTTTTCGACCAGCGCTGCCTCGCAGCCGATCTGCTCGGCAACGGCGGTGACGTCGACGGTCAGGTAGCCGGCTTCGTCGACCCCATGGACGAGATGGTAGCCGATGGCGCGTTCGGTCGGATCGGTGACGTCGGTGTAAAGCTGTTCGAGCAGGTGATGGTGCAGGCTCGGCTTTTCCGAGACGGTCTCTTCGATCACGTTGCCGCCGTCGTCGGATTCGCGGGCGCCGGAGCCGTAGGACGTGGTGGTGCCGGCGCCACCCGAAGGCGCAAGGCCTTCGCCGGGCCCGGCCTCGTCGTACATCTCGCCGTAGCTGACGTCGAGCGGCGCCTCGCTCTCGCTCGGGATGTCGCTCGCGGTGGTCGCCTGGGCGGTGTCCCGGGACTCGAGGGCGGCGTCTTTGTCGACTTGGGGCGAACCGCCGTCGCCGCGTTCCGCCTGGCCTGGTTCCTGGCGCTCGAGGAGCGGATTGCGCTCGAGCTCCTGGTCGACGAACTCGGCCAGTTCGAGATTGGTCAGTTGCAGCAGCTTGATCGCCTGCTGCAACTGCGGCGTCATCACCAACGATTGGCCTTGTCTCAGCTCCTGCCGGGGACCGATCGCCATTCAATGACCACTACAGACTGAACCGTTCACCGAGATAAACCCGCCGCACGCCCTCGTGCGCGACGATCTCGCGCGGGGCGCCCTCCATGAGCACGCGGCCCTCATGGAGGATATAGGCGCGATCGACGATTTCGAGCGTCTCCCGCACGTTGTGATCGGTGATCAGCACGCCAATGCCGCGGTCCTTGAGGTGAGCCACCAAGTCCCGGATGTCGCCGACCGCAATCGGGTCGATGCCGGCCAACGGCTCATCGAGCAGGATAAACGACGGCCGGGATCCGAGCGCGCGGGCGATCTCGACCCGTCGCCGCTCGCCGCCCGAGAGAGCGATGGCCGGCGTGCGGCGAAGGTGCGAGATCGAGAATTCGGCAAGCAGCGCCTCGAGCAGTTCTTCGCGCCGGGATTCGTCGTCTTCCGCGACCTCGAGCACGGCCCGCAGGTTCTGTTCGACGGTCATGCCGCGGAAGATCGACGCTTCCTGCGGTAGATAGCCGATGCCGAGGCGGGCGCGCCGGTACATCGGCAAGTGTGTGATGTCATGCGCATCGAGTTGGATGTTGCCGTAGTCGGCCGCGATCAGCCCGGTAATGATGTAGAAACATGTCGTCTTGCCTGCTCCATTCGGCCCGAGCAATCCGACGGCTTCGCCGCGCTGCACGGATAGGCTGACGTCGCGCAGCACGGGCCGTTTCTTGAACTCCTTGCCGAGGTTGCGCGCAATCAGGCCCTGGTTGGCTGCGACGAGCCGGGGCGTGCGGTTGGAGTGGACCTCCTCGCTCATGGTCGGGGGCCCCCCGGCGTGAACAAGCCTTGGACCCGGCCGCCGCCCGCGGCAGCGTCGAACTGACTCTGCCCGCTCACGAGATCGACGACCAGTTGGCGGCCGCGGATGACATTGCCTTCGCGCGTGAGTACGACGTCGCCGGTCAAGGTTACGAGGCCGCGCGCCACGTCATAGACCCCGTCGTCGCCCTTGGCCGTTTCCGTTCCCGTCGAGACGAACACATTGCCGTTGGCATCGATGCGCGATACCGCCTGCTGATTGCCACGATCCTGAGAATTGTAGTGGATATGCAGCACGTCGGCGCGCAACCGGAGGTCGGCCTGTTCGGCCTCGACGCTGCCGTAGAAACGCGCGGTCTGGCTGTTTTGCTGAACGTCGAGCGCATTGGCGTTGACCGATATCGGGCCCGAAGTCGCGGGACCCGTCGCCGGTCGGGCAGTCCGTCCGCTCGCCGCCGGCGTCGGGACAAAGCGACCCTGGATGCGCCCGCCGGAGAGGGTCGAGTATCCCGTGTTGCGATTGCTGACCAAGTGCCGGCCGCGAACGCTGTTGCCACGGCTCGTGATCTCGACGTTGCCCGTCATTACGATGGCGCCTGTTTCGACACTGTAGGTCGCCTCGTCGCCCGACGCGGCTTCGTCGGCTGTGGTCATACGCACCTGGCCGCTGGCATCCAATCGCGAAATCGTCGGCCGAGCGCCCGACTCCGTCGCCGCGTAGTACACGCGGAGTTTTTCGCTGCGCAGACGCCAGTCACCCTGGGCGGCATCGACATTGCCGTCGAACGTCGCCACGCGCTCGTTCTGCAATACCTCCAAGCGATCAGCCGAGATCTCGATCGGCGCACTGCTGTCGCCCTGCGAGGCCGGTAGGGCTGGGCCACGCGGCCCTTGGGCCGACGCCGTCCCCGCAATCGTGGGGAGCCAGACAACCGTCAAGATCAAGGCGGCGGTGGTGGCACGCACCGGCAATCAGCGACCTCCCTGCGGGCGAACGACCATGCGAACATTGCCAGCAAAACTCAGGGATTGCGCGTTCCGCTGCAATCGGAAACTGTCGGCACGGAGCTCGCCAAGGGGACCTTGGACGACGACCGGGTGTTCGCCCGTCGCCACACCACGGGTCAGGTCGACATCGGCGGCCGATGTTTGCAGGGCAAACCCGTCATCGGAATACACCGAGACCGACTCCCGTAGCGCCAGACGCTGCTGGTTGCGATCGAACTCGCCGAAGGGCGATAGCAGCGTGATCCAGTTGCCGCGATCGAGGGTCAGGTCGGCCTGGATCGAACGCATCACCAGTCGATTGGCGTCGCCCGCTTCCGGGCGAACCGTGTCGGCGGTGATCGTGAACGGTCGCTGCTGCTCGTCGGCTCCGACAAAGCGACCTCCTGTCATTCCGGTCGCCGCTTCGCCCGGCTTGCCTCCGGCGAAGTTCATCTTGAACGAATTGGTCGGTGTCGGTTGATCCCGCCACGCCAAAACAATGACCAAAAGGGTGAGCGCGACGGCGAGCCCCGGTAGCGCCACCTTGGCGATGCCGACAAACCGGGTGTAACGCTCGCTCAGACGCACCGATCGTGGAGTCGCCGCTTGTAGCAGAGCCATCATGCGCTCGGTCGCTGCACGGCTCATGCGACACCGGCCTGCAGGCAATCGTGCAGCCGCAGAATGCCGACGACGCGGCGCTCGTCGACGACGAAGAGGTTGGTGATTTTTCCCGCCATGATGCCGACCGCTTCGGCAGCGAGGGCGTCGGGGTGGATGGTTCGCGGATCGCGGGTCATGATGTCCCGGGCGCGGCGCTGCAGAAGATCGTCGGCCATGTGACGGCGGAGATCGCCGTCGGTGATGATCCCGACCAACCGATCCCGTTCTTCGACGATGCCGGCGCAACCGAAGTTCTTGGCCGACATGACCAGGACGACGTCTTTCATGTTGCTGCTGGCGTCAGAAAGAGGAACCTCTTCGCCGGTTCGCATCAAATCCGACACCTTCTTGAGATGCCGGCCAAGGCGGCCGCCAGGATGAAACACCCGGAAGTGGTCCGCCGAAAAACCGCGTCGCTCGAGGAGGGCGACTGCCAGTGCGTCTCCGAGGGCCAGCATCATCGTCGTCGAGGTCGTCGGTGCCAGGCCCATCGGACAGGCCTCACGCACGTCGGGCAATTCGAGTACGACGTCGGCCACCTGCGCGAGCAGCGACTTTCCATTGCCCGTCATAGCGACCAGTGGGATTGAGAAGCGCTTGCAGTAGCTCGCGAGGTCGGACAATTCGTCGCTCTCGCCCGATTTCGAGAGGATCAGCACAGCGTCGGCCGGCGTCACCATCCCGAGGTCGCCGTGACTGGCTTCGCTCGGATGCACGAACAGGGCCGGCGTTCCGGTCGAGGCGAGGGTCGAGCCGATTTTTCGCGCGACGTGACCGGACTTGCCGACGCCGGCGACCACCACGCGTCCCGGCACCTTGGCAAACAACTCGACGGCGGCCCCGAATCGGTCGTCCAGCGCGCGACCGAGCTCGCCGAGAGCGGCTGCCTCCGCGTCGAGCAGGCGACGCGCCACCACGAGGTCGTTCGTGGTTGAGGGCTTGCGTTTGCGGTCAGCCCGTCGGGCTGTCGTCATGGTGGGCCTTCGTCCGTTCGGGTCGGCGCCGCTCGGCGCGACGACCAAGGTACCATCACCGTGGCACCGCCTGCCGTGGCCGTCGACACACCTGGGGCGTCCCCGGACAGATTACCAGTATCCACGATTTCTCGTTGAAGAACAATTATCTAGAGCGATCGCCTAATGCGCGAAGATATCTTCGTCGGCCCATCCTCCGAGATCCAGGGCGGCGCGGATCGGGAGAAAGGCGAAGCACTCGCGGGAGAGGTCGAAGCGCCCCTCGCGCTGCAACATGGCGTCCAAACGCTCGCGCAGTCGGTGCAGAAAGAACACGTCCTGGGCGGCGTAGGACCGTTGCTCTGGAGTCAGGGCACTGGTGCCCCAATCGGAGGATTGCTGCTCCTTCGATAGCTCGACCCCAAGCAGCTCACGACAAAGATCCTTCAGCCCGTGGCGGTCGGTGTAGGTCCGGACCAACTTGGACGCGATTTTCGTGCAGTAGAAGGGCGGCGCGATTGGGCCGAATTGGCGCTGCAGCACTGCAATATCGAAGCGCGCAAAATGGAACAGCTTCGTGATGTGTGGGTTGGCGAGCAGGTTCCTCAGGTTAGGCGCAGCGAAGTCGGGGCCATCCTCGGCCGGAAACTGAACCAGGTGACACACGCCATCCGGCCCAGCGAGCTGCACAAGGCACAGCCGGTCACGCTTCAGGGACAGTCCCGTCGTCTCGGTGTCGATTGCCACGGCTCCGAGGAATACCGCGTCGTGCGGCAGGTCGTTGCGGTGTAGCTCGATCCGATCAGGCTTGTTCGAGATGGCAGTGCTCCATGACGCCGGGCCTCCGCGCTTCGGGAGGAACGCAGACGGAGGACCATGGTGCCCGGGAGAAGACTCGAACTTCCACGGCCGTGAGGCCACTAGTACCTGAAACTAGCGCGTCTACCAGTTCCGCCACCCGGGCAATCCGGCGGAACTGGTAGGGCGGGGCGCCCGGGCTGTCAACCGACTTGTATCGCCGTGGCGCGACCTTTGCCCACCCAAGTCCCGTCGTTATGATGCGCCGACTTTTCGCAAGGCGGGCGCAGAACGATGACGCAAGGTCTGATTACCATTTTCGGCGGGTCGGGGTTCGTCGGCCGGCACCTGGTCCGTCGTCTGGCCGCAGCGGGCTATCGGATGCGCATTGCGGTCCGCCGGCCGATGGATGCTCGACCCCTCCAGCCTCAGGGCGATGTCGGCCAGATTGTTCCGGTGCTGTGCAACGTGCGGAGCGATTCATCGGTCGCCGCGGCGATCGACGGGGCCGAGGTGGTCGTCAACCTGGTGGGCGTGCTGCATAGCGGTGGCGAGCAGTCCTTCGAGGCCTTGCACGAGGAAGCCCCTGCACGAATCGCACGGCTGGCGGGAACGGCCGGTGTTCGCCGCGTCGTTCATGTCTCGGCGCTGGGTGCCGACCTCGAATCACCTTCGGCGTACGCGCGAAGCAAGGCGCGCGGCGAAGAGGCGCTGCGCAACGCGTTTCCTTCGGCGGTGGTCATGCGCCCGAGCGTCATCTTTGGCCCTGAGGACGGATTCTTCAATCGCTTTGCGGCGTTGGTCCGAATGTTGCCGGCCATTCCGATTTTTGGCGATGCGCCTGCCACGGCGGGCGCGACCAGATTGCAGCCGGTGTACGTCGGTGACGTGGGGGCCGCGATCGCGTCGGTGCTGCAGGCTTCGGCAAGCCCGGGGAAAATCCATGCTCTCGGTGGTCCCGACACGATGAGCGTTCGGCAGGTCTTCGAGTACGTCATGGCGTGCACCGGCCGGCGGCGGCCGTTCATGCCGCTGCCCTATGCGGTCGCCATGGCGCAAGCCACGTTCCTCGGAATGCTGCCCAATCCGCCGCTAACCCGTGACCAAGTCCGGCTTCTGCGGATCGACAACGTCGTACCAGCGGGCGCCCTCGGCCTCGCCGATCTCGGGGTCGTGCCGACCCCGGTGGGCAGCGTCGTGCCGGGATACTTGGCGCGCTTCCGTCGCCACGCCGCGGTCGTTACGGCCTAGGACAACGACCCGCCGCCATAGACGTACACCCACGTCAGCAGCGCGCCACCAAGCAGCAGACGGTAGATCACGAAGGGCGTGAAGCCGGCGCGGCGTAGCCACGCCATCAGCCCGGCAATCGCAAGGACGCCGACGGCGGCGCTCATCAGGATCGCGATCCCGAGCTGCCCCAACATATCCGGTTGCGGGTTGGCCACGAGTTCGGCGCCCTCGAGGATCGCCGCCGCCAGGATCGTCGGGATCGACAACAGCATCGAGAACCGTGCCGCGTCGGGCCGCTCGAACCCGAACATCCGAGCCGCGGTCATCGTGATGCCCGAACGACTGGTGCCTGGAACGAGTGCGATCGCCTGGGCGATCCCGATACACAGCGCCTGGACCCAAGTGATCTGGTCGAAGCGCCGGACACGCAGGAAGAAGCGGTCCGCAACAAACAGCACGAGGCCGAAAACAATGATCGTCCAGGCCACGAGTTCCACGCTGCGAAGCACGCCCTCGAGTCCGGCGAACTTGAGCGCGCCTCCGGCCACGACGGCCGGAATGGTGCCGACCACGAGCAGCACAATCAGCTTCGCCCCAGGATCACGTCGCCGACCCCGGGCCAGCATGCCGAGCCCGCGCGTCATCGCCCAGACGTCGCGCCAGAAGTAGATGACGACCGCCGCCAGGGTCCCGACGTGCACCGCGACGTCCATGACCAGGCTTTGATCCGGCCAACCGGCGACGGCCGGCACGAGGATCAGGTGCCCGGAGGAACTGATCGGGAGAAACTCTGTGATGCCTTGGACGGCAGCGAGGACGGTGATCTGGAGGAGGGTCATTCCTGCGCCGGGGAGGGCGCCACCAACACGCGGACAGCGGACGGGTCCCAATATCACGGCGATTCCGGAGCTTCCAGGCCACCGCTCTTACCAAGAAATAGTACCGAAACGGTACTACTTTTGATGCTCTCCTTCCGTTCCGATTCGTGGTGATTTCAAAGCCGAATCAACAACCGAGAAATATGTCAGCATGTAGGACCTTTATGCTTGCACGGGGTTGGGACGGTCGCTACGTTGCGACTTCCCCGCTTCGCAAGGGCCGTCCCATGCCCGAGGCCATGCTCAAGTTCGTTTCGGTGGCGCAGCAATACCCGGCCAAGCGCAAGGCCGAGGCGCGGGCCAGGGATTTCGACGAAATCTACCAGGAGTACGCCCGGGCCAAGGCCGGCGAACAGGCGAGCCGCTGTTCGCAGTGCGGGGTCCCGTTCTGTCAAATTCACTGTCCGCTGCACAACAACATCCCGGACTGGCTGTTGATGACCTCGGAGGGCCGCCTCGAAGAGGCCTACGAACTTTCGTCGGCCACGAACAACATGCCCGAAATCTGCGGGCGGATTTGTCCGCAGGACCGCCTGTGCGAGGGCAACTGCGTGATCGAGAAAGGATTCGAATCGGTCACGATCGGCTCGATCGAGCGATTCATTACCGATACCGCCTTTGCCCAAGGCTGGGTGAAACCGCCACGGCCGCGTCAGGAGCGCGAGCAGTCGGTCGGCATCGTTGGCGCCGGTCCTGCCGGATTGGCTGCGGCCGAAGAGTTGCGCCGGCACGGCTATCAGGTCCACGTCTACGACCGTTACGACCGTGTCGGCGGTCTGCTGGTGTATGGCATCCCGAACTTCAAGCTCGAGAAGCAGATCGTGCAACGCCGCGCCAAGTTGCTGAGCGACGGCGGCGTCACCTTTCATCTCGACTGCGAGGTCGGGCGCGATGTGACCCTCGCAGACCTCCGCGCACGCCATGCCGCGGTGCTGATCGCGACGGGCGTCTACAAGTCGCGCGACATCGCGATTCCCGGGGCGGGCCTGGGCAACATCATTCAGGCGATGACCTATCTCACGGCCTCCAACCGCATCGGTTTGGGCGATCGTGTTCCGGAATTCGAATCGGGCGCCCTTAACGCCGAAGGCAAGCGCATCGTCGTGTTGGGCGGTGGCGACACCGCCATGGACTGCGTGCGCACGGCGATCCGGCAGGGGGCAAAGTCGGTCAAATGTCTCTACCGGCGCGATCGCAAGAATATGCCGGGCTCGATGCGCGAGGTGAGCCACGCCGAAGAGGAGGGTGTCGCGTTCACGTGGCTCGTCGCGCCAGAGGCTTACACCGGGGACACGATCGTCAAGGGCGTGCGGGCGGTGCGTATGCGCTTGGGGGCGCCCGATGCCACCGGTCGCCAAACTCCCGAAGAAGTCCCCAACTCGGCGCATGTCGTGAAAGCCGATCTCGTCATCAAAGCGCTCGGATTCGATCCCGAGGACCTGCCAGTTCAGTTCGCGCAAGCGGACCTCAAGGTCACCGGCTGGGGCACCGCGGCGATCGACTTCCGCAGCAAGATGACCAATCTCGACGGCGTTTTTGCCGCCGGGGACATCGTGCGCGGCGCCTCCCTCGTCGTTTGGGCGGTCCGCGACGGACGCGACGCGGCCGAAAGCATGCATCGATACATCCAGGCCAAGGCAGCAGCTGAGGCCAAGCCGCTGGCCCAGGCCTCCTAGGAGGGCGTGTCCATGACCACCGACATCGCGGCGAACGACGCCCAGGCCCTCGTCGCGCGTTATCGCGCCAACGCCGAACATCTGACGCGTAAGGGTCTCTATGATCCAGCGAACGAACACGACGCATGCGGCGTCGGCTTCGTCGCCTCGATCGACGGCAAACCGCGTCGCGAAATCGTCGAGGCGGGGATCGCCGCGCTCAAGGCGGTTTGGCATCGCGGCGCCGTCGGGGCTGACGGCAAGACCGGCGACGGTGCCGGCATTCACGTCCAAATCCCGCAGGACTTCTTCAAGCGCCACATCAGCCGTTCGGGGCGCACGGCGTCGAAGGGGCTGCTCGCCGTCGGGCAGGTGTTCCTGCCGCGGACGGACTTTGCCGCTCAGGAGATCTGTCGTCAGATCGTCGAAGGCGAAATCCTGCGCTTCGGTCACCGCATCTATGGCTGGCGCCAAGTGCCGGTGAACACGGCGTTCGTCGGAGCGACGGCCAATGTCACCCGGCCCGAGATCGAACAGATCATGATCGCCAACGGCCGTGGGGCGTCGGAGGAGGACTTCGAGCGCGACCTCTACATCATTCGCCGGCGCATCGAACGGCGGGTGCTGGAGGCCCACGTCCGCGGCTTCTACATCTGCTCGCTGTCGTGTCGCTCGATCATTTACAAGGGCATGTTCCTGGCCGAGCAGCTCACCAACTTCTACCCCGACTTGCTCGACGTCAGTTTCGTGTCGAGTTTTGCGATCTACCACCAGCGCTATTCGACCAACACCTTCCCGACGTGGGAGTTGGCTCAGCCGTTCCGCATGCTCGCGCACAACGGCGAGATCAATACCCTCAAGGGCAACGTCAACTGGATGCGCAGCCACGAGATTCGCATGGCCTCGGATGCGTTCGGTGACTACAGCCAGGACGTGAAGCCGATCGTCCAGTCTGGCGGCTCGGATTCGGCCAATCTCGACAACGTGTTCGAGGTGCTGGTCCGCGCCGGTCGCGACGCCCCGACGGTCAAGACGTTGTTGATCCCGGAGAGCTGGGCCAACCGCACGACGATGCCCGAGACCTGGCGGGCGATGTACGCCTACTCGAATTCGGTCATTGAGCCCTGGGACGGCCCCGCGGGGATCGCGGCGACCGACGGTCGCTGGGTGATCGGCGGCATGGATCGCAACGGCCTCCGGCCCATGCGTTACACGCTGACGCGCGACAATCTGATCTTCGTCGGCTCTGAGACCGGCATGGTGCCGATCGACGAGGCCCGGATCCTCGAAAAGGGTCGCGTCGGACCAGGACAGATGATCGCGGTCGACTTGGCCGAGGGCCGTTTCTATCGCGACCGCGAGATCAAGGATCGGCTCGCCTCCGCCCATCCCTACCAGGAGTGGGTCAAGGGCATCGTCAATATGACGAAACGCGTGGCCGCGTCGGCCGAGCCGCCCGCGATCGATCGCGACGAACTACGTCGCCGCCAGGTCTGCGTCGGGCACAGCGTCGAAGACCTCGAACTGATCCTCCACCCGATGGCGGAGGGCGGCAAGGAAGCGACCGGCTCGATGGGCGACGACACGCCGATCGCGGTGCTTTCGCGCGGTTATCGCGGCCTGCATCACTACTTCCGTCAGCAGTTCAGCCAGGTCACCAATCCGCCGATCGATTCCCTGCGCGAACGGCGCGTGATGAGCCTGAACACGCGGCTCGGCAACCTCGGCAACGTGCTCGACCAAGACGCCGAACAGACGCGCATTCTGCTGCTCGAGTCGCCGGTCATGACATCCGGGGAGTGGCTGGGCTTGCGCGCGCATCTCGGCACCGCCGCCGTGACTTTCGACTGTACCTTCGACGTCGAGCGGGAGACCCTGCGCCAAGCCATCACGCGCGTGCGGGAGCAGGCCGAGGATGCCGTGCGGCGCGGGCCGGTCCACCTGTTCCTGACCGACGAGAATATCTCGGCGCAACGTGCCCCGATCCCCGCCATCCTTGCTGTGGGCGGCGTCCACCAGCACCTCATCGGTCAAGGGCTGCGCACGTTCACCTCGATCAACGTACGCTCCTCGGAGTGCCTCGATGTGCACTACTTCGCCGTGCTGATCGGCGTCGGCGCTACGACGGTGAACGCGGTTCTGGCCGAGCAGGCGATCGCCGATCGCCAGCGTCGCGCCCTGCTGGGCAAGGCCGATCTCAAGACGTCTCTGCAGCGCTATCGCGAGGCGATCGACGCCGGACTCCTGAAGATCATGTCGAAGATGGGCATCGCGGTCGTCTCGTCCTACCGCGGCGGCTACAACTTCGAGGCGGTCGGTTTGTCGCGCACTCTGGTCGCGGAATTCTTCCCGGGGATGCCGTCCCGCATCTCTGGTATCGGTCTGCCAGGGGTCGAAAAGGCGGTGGTCGAGCAGCATGCCAAGGCCTATCGCTCCGATGTCGTGACGCTGCCCGTCGGCGGCCTCTATCGCTACCGCAACCGGGGCGAAGCGCACGCGTTCGAGGGGCGCCTGATCCATCTGTTGCAGTCGGCGGTCGCCAAGGACTCCTACGGCATCTACAAGAACTACTCGCAGGCGGTCCGCGACATGCCGCCGGTGAGCATCCGCGACCTCCTCGACTTCCAGTCGGACCGGACCGCGATTTCGGAGGACGATGTCGAGTCGATCACCGAGATCCGCAAACGCTTCGTGACCGGCGCGATGTCCTTGGGTGCATTGTCGCCCGAGGCGCACGAAACGCTGGCGATCGCGATGAACCGCATCGGTGCCAAGTCGGATTGCGGCGAAGGGGGCGAAGACCCGGCGCGCTTCAAGCCGCGGCCGAATGGCGATTCGGGCAACTCCGAGATCAAGCAGATCGCTTCGGGGCGCTTCGGCGTCACGGCCGAGTACCTGAACAACTGCTCGGAGATCGAGATCAAGATCGCGCAGGGCGCGAAGCCGGGTGAGGGTGGCCAGCTTCCCGGAACCAAGGTCTCGGCGCTCATCGCGCGCCTGCGGCATTCGACGCCCGGGGTTACGTTGATCTCGCCACCGCCGCATCACGATATCTACTCGATCGAAGACCTGGCGCAGTTGATCTACGACCTGAAACAGATCAACCCCAAGGCTCTGGTCAACGTGAAGCTGGTCGCCGAGGCCGGCATCGGCACGATCGCGGCCGGGGTGGCCAAGGCCAAGGCCGACGTGATCATGATTTCGGGCCATTCCGGCGGGACCGGGGCATCGCCGCAGTCCTCGATCAAGTACGCCGGGGTGCCCTGGGAAATGGGTCTCACCGAGGTCAATCAGGTGCTGACCCTCAACCGCCTGCGTCACCGCGTGAAGTTGCGCACGGACGGTGGCATCAAGACCGGACGCGATGTCGTCATGGCCGCCATGATGGGCGCCGAGGAATACGGCATCGGCACCGCCGGCCTGATCGCCATGGGCTGCATCATGGTCCGGCAATGCCACTCCAACACCTGTCCGGTCGGGGTATGCACCCAGCGCGAAGACCTGCGTGAGAAGTTCGAGGGCACGCCGGAGAAGGTCGTCAATCTCGTGACGTTCATCGCCCAGGAGGTGCGCGAGATCTTGGCGGGCCTCGGCTATCGCGCGCTGGCCGATGTGATCGGTCGAACCGACCTCTTGCATCAGGTCAGCCGCGGGGCGTCGCACTTGGACGACCTCGATTTGAACCCGCTGCTGGTGCAAGCCGACCCGGGGGATCTGCCGCGGGTGTTCACGGTCGAGGGCCGCAACGAAGTGCCCGACACGCTCGACGCCCAGATGATCAAGGATGCGTCCGAAGTGCTCGATCGTGGGCAGAAGATGCAGTTCGCCTACAACATGCGGAACACGCAGCGCGCCATCGGCACGCGGTTTTCTTCGATGCTGGTACGGCGCTTCGGGCCCGACGGCCTGAAGCCGGGCCACATCACGGTGCGCCTGCGTGGTTCCGCCGGACAGTCGCTCGGCGCGTTCGCGGTCAAAGGGCTCAAGCTCGAAGTGTTCGGCGATGCCAACGACTATGTCGGCAAGGGGTTGTCGGGCGGCACGATCGTCGTCCGGCCCTACCCGTCATCGCCGCTCAAGAGCAACGAAAACACGATCGTCGGCAACACCGTGCTCTACGGTGCGACATCCGGGAAGCTCTACGCCGCGGGCCAGGCCGGCGAACGTTTCGCGGTGCGCAACTCGGGTGCCCAGGCCGTGGTCGAAGGTTGCGGCGCCAATGGCTGTGAATACATGACCGGCGGCACGGTCGTGATCCTCGGGCCGGTCGGCGACAACTTCGCTGCCGGCATGACCGGGGGCATGGCGTTCGTCTATGACCGCGACGGCATGTTCGAGAAGCGCGTCAACGGCGAGCACGTGCACTTTCAGCGCGTTCAGTCTTCGCACTGGGATTACGTCTGCCACAAGCTGGTCGAGCAGCATATCAAGGAGACGCAGTCGGCGTTCGCCGAAGATCTGCTCATCCATTGGGACCTCGAAGTCGGAAAATTCTGGCAGGTCGTGCCGCGGGAGGTCATCGACAAGCTCGAAGCGCCGCTGGTCGAGGCGGCGGTCGCCGAAGCGGCGGGGGACTGAGCCCTCGCCGCTACCCCGGCGCCCCTGGATTGGTCGGGGCAGCCGCGCTATAGCCTTGGTGAGATGCGGACGCTCTACCATTTCTGGCTCTGTCCGTTTTCACGCAAGGTGCGGATCGCGCTCGGCGAGAAATCGCTGCCGTTCGAGTTGGTGTTCGAGAAGTATTGGCAGCGGCGGGAAGAGTTCCTGCACCTCAACCCGGCGGGGCAGGTCCCGGTCTTGGTCGAAGAGGATGGACGGGCGCTCGCCGAATCTTCGGCGATCGTCGAGTATCTGGACGAGGCCTATCCCGATCGGCTGCTGATCGGGTTCGACGCGACAGCGCGTGCGGAAGCCCGTCGGCTCGCCGCCTGGTTCGATCTCAAGTTTCACCACGAAGTGACGCGCAACCTGCTCGATGAGAAATTGCTCAAGCGCTTCATGGGCATGGGCGAACCGTCCTCCGAGGCGATCCGCGCCGGGCGAGCCAACTTGCGCGCCCATCTTGCCTACGTCGCCTACCTGACCGAGCGGCGCAATTGGCTCGCCGGCGACGACTTCTCGGTCGCCGATCTCGCGGCCGCCGCGCATCTCTCCTGCCTCGACTACCTTGGCGATGTGCCCTGGGACGACCACGAGACCGTCAAGGACTGGTACGTGCGGATCAAATCCCGGCCCTCGTTCCGGCCGCTGCTCGCCGATCACATCCCCGGCCTCGCGCCGCCGCGACACTATGCCGACCTCGACTTCTGACAGCGGGTGCTCGCCGCGGGACAATTCAAGTCATTGATAAATATATAGACATTGGCTTTGTTTCGGCGAAAGTCGGGGCCCGATCCGCCTGAGACCGGCGCCAGGCGCGCTGGACTCGGTCGCGCGATCGCAGTTCCCTTGGGCCGTCATGACCGTCGCGAGGGTCGCCCCGTCGAACCAGCCGTCCGCCGACCGGGTTGGTGCCATCCGGCGCTACGCCCAGGCCCTGGGGTTCGATGCCGTCGGCGTCACGCGCCCCGACACGCTCGCGAGCGAGGCGACGCGGCTCGACGCTTTTCTCGATCAGGGTCGCCACGGCGATATGGACTGGATGGCGGCCAAGCGCGACCGACGCCGTGATCCGAGAACGTTGTGGCCGGGTGTCCGATCGATCATCGCGCTCGCGGTCAACTATGGCCCGGCCGCCGACCCGCGCCTCGCGCTCGCCCGATCCGATCGCGGTGTCCTCTCGGTGTACGCCCAGGGCGATGACTATCACCACGTGCTCAAGAAGCGCCTCAAGATGCTGGGCCGTTGGATTGCCGAATCGTTCGACGCCGAGGTCAAGGTCTTCGTCGATACGGCCCCGGTGATGGAAAAGCCGATTGCCGCCAAGGCGGGCCTCGGTTGGCAGGGCAAGCATACGAACCTCGTGTCGCGGGCGTTCGGGTCGTGGCTGTTCCTGGGCGAGGTCTTCACCAGCCTCGAGCTCGTGGCCGACGACGCCCACGACGATCATTGCGGCGCCTGCCGGGCGTGTCTCGACGTCTGTCCGACCCAGGCGTTTCCAGCGCCCTACCAACTCGATGCGCGGCGCTGCATCTCCTATCTCACGATCGAGCATGCCGGGGTCATTCCGCGGGCCCTTCGGCCGGCGATCGGCAACCGCATCTACGGTTGTGACGACTGTCTGGCCGTCTGTCCGTGGAACAAGTTCGCGGTGCGCGCGCACGAAACGGCGTTTCACCCGCGTCTCGAACTCGCCGCGCCGCTGCTGCGCGAACTGGTGCAGCTTGACGATACCGGATTTCGTGCCGTGTTTCGCGGCTCGCCGGTGAAGCGCCTGGGTCGCGAGCGTTTTGTCCGCAACGTCCTGATCGCCATCGGCAACTCGGGCGACCCCACCCTCCTGCGCTACGTAAAGCCGCGCCTCGCCGATTCGTCCATCCTCGTCCGCGGCATGGCGGTGTGGGCCGCGCGCCGGTTGGCGACGGCGGACGAGGTTGCGGCGTTGCGGGCATCTCATGCCGCCGGTGAGACCGAGGCGCTGGTGCAGGATGAGTGGCAGTAGGCGAAGGGCCGCAACCGCATGACTGGCACGCTCTTTTGTTTCGGGTTCGGCTACTCGGCCGACGCGTTGGCAAGCACGCTGCTCGCCGAAGGGTGGAAGGTCCGCGGGACGGCGACGACCCCGGCCAAGGTCGAGGCACTGCGGTCCCGCGGCATCGCCGCCCACGTGTTCGACGGCCAAGCGCCGCTCGCCGGCTCGGACCGCGCGCTCGAGGGCGTGACCCATGTGCTGTGCTCGATCCCGCCGGACGCCGATGGTGATCCGGTCGTTCGTCACCACGGCCGGGAATTGATGCGGCTGCGTTCGCTGCGCTGGGCGGCCCTGCTGTCGACCACGGGCGTCTACGGCGACCGCCAGGGCGGCACGGTCGACGAGGACTCCGAGTTGCGCCCGACCAGCGAGCGCAGCGTGCGGCGGGTCGTGGCCGAGCGCCAGTGGCTGGCGCTGTGGCGATCGACCGGTGTTCCCGTGCATATTTTCCGGCTCGCCGGGATCTACGGACCGGGGCGAAATCCGCTGGATCAGATTCGCGCTGGTCAGGCCCGCCGCATCGTCAAGCCCGGCCTCGTCCTCGGGCGCATCCACCGCGACGATATCGTGGGCGCGCTACGGGCTTCCATCGAGAGGCGGGCGGCCGGTTCGATCTACAACGTCACGGACGACGAGCCGGTGGCGCCTTGGGAGATCACGGCCCATGGCTGCACGCTGCTGGGCGTGGCTCCGCCGCCCGAGGTTCCCCACACCGAGGCCGAGATGTCGCCGTTGCTGCGCGAGTTCTACGCCGACAACAAACGGGTCTCGAATCGTCGCCTGCACGAACAACTCGGTTATCGCTTCAGGTTTCCGACCTACCGCGAGGGCCTGAAGGCGCTTTTGGCTGAGCCGCCGGCTACTCCGCGCCGGGGGCATTAGCCCGCCAAGTCGTCGACCGCCCGACCGAGGAGCGCCAGATCCTCGGGTCGCGACAACCGGTGATCGCCGTCCTTGATCAGGCTCACGCGAACGTCGTTTGCCTGAACCGCTGCCGCGAGGCGGAGCGACAAGACGTAGGGCACGTCGCGGTCAGCCATGCCGTGCAGTAGGCGCATCGGGCAGGAGATCGCAATACGGCCCCGCATCAATAGGTGTCGGCGGCCCTCCTCGATCAAGCGCAGCGTGATCGGTGTCGGCTCCGGATCGTAGGCCGACGGCTCGAAATAGACACCGGTCTCGCGCAGGGTCGTTCGCATGGACTCTGGGCCCGCCTGCCAGATCAGGTCTTCGGTGAAGTCGGGTGCCGGAGCGACGCCGACCAACCCGACGACTCGTTCGGGCCGCTGCAATGCGACGTGAAGCATCAGCCATCCGCCCATGCTCGATCCGACCAACACGACCGGTCCCCGGAGCACCGTATCGAGCACGGCGGTGGCGTCCTCGATCCAGCGCCCGATGGTGCCATCGGTGAAGGTTCCGCTGCTGGCGCCGTGACCGAAGTAGTCGAAACGCGCGAACGCGCGTCCGGCCCCGCGGCAGTGCGTCTCGAGCGCCGTCGCCTTGGTTCCGGTCATGTCGGATCGGAACCCGGGCAGGAAAAGAATTCCGGGCGTGCGCCCCGGCGTGTGGCGGTAGGCGAGCGAGTGGCCGTCGCTCCGGGCCAACCTGGAGATCGGGGACTCTGGCGTCATGACGGGTTGCGGCCTATATGTCGTCGGCGATTCTTGCCATGAATCATCCGACCCAACCTATCACGCGGCCTCGAGCCGCAGCCGGCGATCGCCCCCCGGTCGTTCTGCAGGTGCTGCCGGCACTCGTCACGGGTGGCGCCGAGCGCGGCACCGTCGACGTCGCGGCGGCCATCGTGGCCGCGGGCTGGACCTCGCTCGTCGTCTCGACCGGGGGGCCGATGGTGGGCGAGGTCGAGCGTGCCGGCGGCGAGCACATCGTGATGCCGCTCGATACCAAGAATCCGATCGGCATTCACGCCAACGCCGAGCGCCTGGCCGGATTGATCTACGATCGTGGCGTCGACATCGTGCACGCACGTAGTCGTGCACCGGCGTGGAGCGCGTTCCTCGCCGCCAAGCGCATGGGCTGCCATTTCGTCACCACCTACCACGGCACCTACAACGCCCAGAATGCCTTCAAGCGCTGGTACAACTCGGTCATGGCGCGCGGCGAACGCGTGATCGCCATCTCCGAGTTCATCGCGGAACACGTGCGTGCCCGCTATGACGTTGGCGATGATCGCCTGGTGACGATTCCGCGCGGCATCGATCTCGCCGTCTTCGACCCGACCCGGGTCTCGGCCGAGCGGATCATCGCACTCGCCAACGCCTGGCGTCTGCCGGACGGCATGCCGGTCATCATGCTGCCGGGCCGGCTCACCCGCTGGAAGGGCCAGACCGTCCTGATCGAAGCGCTGGCTGCCCTCGGACGCACCGATGTGCGCTGTCTCCTCGTCGGGTCGGACCAGGGGCGCACCGGATATCGCGAGGAATTGCAGCACCTGATCGCCCAGCGTGGCCTCGACCGTATCGTCCATATCGTCGATCTCTGTCGCGACATGCCGGCCGCCTACATGCTGGCGGACGTCGTCGTCTCCGCCTCGACCGATCCCGAGGCATTCGGTCGCGTCGCGGCAGAAGCCCAGGCCATGGGTCGTCCCGTCGTCGCGACCGATCACGGCGGCGCGCGCGAGACCGTGATTCCGGGTGAGACCGGCTGGCTCGTGCCGGCGCGCGATCCCGCGGCGTTGTCGACCGCCATCGCCGAGGCCCTGGCGATTCCCCCCGAGACGCGCGATCGGTTGGGTGCCGCGTCGCGCGCCCACGTCGCGAAGAGTTTCACGGTCGAACGCATGTGCGCCTCGACGCTCGCGGTCTATCGCAGCGTCCTCGGGCGATGAGTCAGGCGCAGATTCGGCGCAGCGCTGCCCATTGCTCGGCGCCGAGGGCCGGGCGGAAGGGGCCGCTGGCATTGGCGGTCTCGGCCGCCGCGCGCCGTTCGGCCGTGGCCGGGTGGGTCGAAAGATAGGCGGGCAATTGCAGGCCGCTCTGTTGTTCGGCCTTCTCGAACACCCCGAGGACTCGGGTGAGACCGCGCGGATCGATCGCTGACCGTTGCAAGAACACGATCGCCGAACGATCGGCTTCGCGTTCGTCGTCGCGGGAGAACGCGAACAGGGCGGCCAATTCCGCGCCTTCCCTGAACAGCCCCGAACCGCCGCCGAACACGGCGCCGGCCAAGGCCGTGATCCCGACCGAACTGGTCAGGCGCTTGATGCCGTGGCTGTGATACTCGTGTGCGATCTCGTGGGCGAGCACGGCCGCCAGCGCCTCGGGATCGGGCGTCGCCTGCAACAGGCCATCGAACAGCACGATCTCGCCGCCCGGGGCGGCGAAGGCGTTGACCATGCGGCCGCGGACCACCGTGACCCGGATTCGTCCCCCCAACTGGGCCGCCTCGGCGAGGCGTCCGGCCAGCGCTTCGATCGCCTGGCGCCCCTCCCCGGACTCGCAACGCGAGGTGGACGACGTGAAGAACGCGACGACCTGCTCGCCCAGCCGCTTCTCGGCCGACTCGGGCATCAGCCACGGCACGACGTTCGTGGTCCGCGGCACGATGATCAACGCCGCGATGATCGTCGCGGCGAGTGCGATCAGCAGCCCCATGCGTCGCAGCAGGAGTCTGCGCGCCGGGTCGATCGGGGCGGCGACCATGGCGAAACGTGAGGTGGGATCGTCGAGGTAGAGCCGTTCGTCCGGTCGTTCGACCGTGGTGAGGACGACCATGGTTGGCAGCCGATCGACGACACGAATGTGGTCGTTCGCCCAGGTGGCAACCGGCGTCTTTCCCTCGCGCAGATGGAGCGCGGTGCCGTCGTCGATCACCTCGACCAGATGTTCGGTCGCGACCTTGCCGTCGAACCAACGGCCGTGGGTCATTGTTCAGAACGCTCCGCCGGCGTCGAAGGCGTCGGCCAATCCTTCGCCCGAGGTCGGTGCAGCGGCACTCGACTGGGCGATGAGATACCAGTTGATCGGATCGAGGTTGCGAAGGTGTCGGCAGACGAAACGCATGTAGCGCCATTGTGCGATCGGCGACAACAGGCCAATCGAAAGAACGGTCAACAGGGTGTTGGGGATGACCAACCGAAGAAGCTGACCGGCCGATGGCTCGAAGGTGAAGCGAACGCCCAAGAAGCGCGTATCTTTCACCAAGTGCCGTATTTCCTTGGCCTTGTACCAGGCGTAAATCGGGAGGCCAATCAGCAACAGCAGCAGGAGCCACAGGACGCCTTCGCCGGCAGCCTGCGTGCTCGTGGCGCCGCTCTCGATTCCGCTGAGCTGGGTGACAGTCCATTGGAACTGTCCCACCACCGCGATAGCTACAAGCCAAAGGACAACAAAACGACCATAGAGGCCCGCGGTCGAACCACCGAAACTCATGGTTTTGTCGCCGATCTGAGTATGGTCGACCAATCGCTCCCACAAACGCACGTTACGCCACGGATAGAGCCAACCGAACGCGACGCCGATGGAAGGTATTGACCAAAAATAGAACCAACGAACGCGACGCTCGATCCGGTCATCGAGCCGCGGATGCCGCGCCAGCGTGTCCGGCTGAGGCGGTAACGCCGGGCGCGGAAGATCGCTATGCCCGACAGAAATCCGATGATAGCAAAGAGCAAGAGATTGATGAGCCCTTGGGTGACGACGTCAAGGCCAAGTATTTCGTCTAAGCGGAATAGCACCCCGATCGGCAACAGGAGGCCGACGAACACGACCAGGAATCCTACGAACAACTCCACCCCGGTGCCGGTGTACTCGAGAGGGGTGCCGCCCACCCGCGTGTGTGACCACAGGAAGCGCCGCACACGGGTTTTCGCCCAGAAACGATAGATGCCGAGGGTAACCACGGTCAGCGCTGCGGTGGCGAGCGTCAGGCGCATAAACTCGCCGAACGACGCTTCGAATTCGGCTACCGCGTAACCCGGAACATCGTCACCGTCATCGCTCATCGATTCCCCCACGGATCAGAACGCGCCGCCGACATCGAAGGCATCCGCCAGCCCTTCACCCGAGGTCGGTGCAGCAGCACTCGACTGGGCGATCGCCGCCCAATCGATCGTGCCGTGGAGTTGCGCGTGGCGCGCGACGAAATGCAGGTAGCGCCATTGTGCGATTGGTGTCGCCAATCCGACCGTCAGGAGGATCAACAGCGTGTTGGGGACGGCCAAGCGCAGCAATTGCCACGCCGATGGGGCGCAGGAGAACCGCACGCCAGCGAAGCGAATGCCGTCGACGAGTCGCCGAAGCTCTTTGACCTTGTACCAGCAATAGACGATTAGTACGACGATCAGACCGAGCAACAACGGCGAGGATTGCGCGAGCACGGCTCTGCCTATCGTTTCGGCGTCGGATAGGTCGGTCCCGGCGCTTGCCATGCGCTGGACTAAGAACACGATATAGCCGACGAACCCACCGTAGAGCACGGCGAGGGTGATCCATAGGAGTGCGAATCGCCCATAAAGACCGGCGCTCGAGCCGAAGAAGCGCAGCGGGCGATCGCCGATCCACGTCTCACCGACCAGCTTTTGCCACAGCCGAACGTTGCGCCACGGCGTCATCCAGCTCGCCGTCAAGCCGACGGGCCACAACGACCAAAGATAGAACCAGCCGTAACGGGCGCTCGATCCCGTCAGGTTGCCGCGAATGCCGCGCCAGCGCGTTCGTGTCAGGCGATAGCGCCGGGCGCGATGGATCGCGACGCCGGTGAGAAAGATCAGGGCCAAATAGATACACAGCTGCCAGGCGCGCTGAGCGCCCTCGCTCGCCCCGAGGAGGACGGGTAGTGCGCTGAAGACACCGAACGGAATCAGCACGACGACCAGCGCGATCAAGAATCCGACGAACAACTCGAGACCGGTTCCGGTGTACTCGAGCGGCGTACCACCCACCTGCGTATGCGCCCACAGGTGGCGGCGAACCTTCGTCTTGGCCCAGAAGCGATACACCGTCAGGGTGATGACGATGAGCAAGGCATTGATGAGGGTCAGTCGCAGGAGCGGCCCGAGCGGCGCACGGAAATCGATGAGCGGCTGACCGCCTTCCGGCGGAGCGTCCCCGTCGACGCCGCCATCCATTCGAATGGCGACGTTGCCCGAGCGCAGCTCCCACGTGTCGCTCATGCCTGCCCCCTATCCCCAAGCCAGAGGATAGCACGGGCGATTTCTTGACTTGAGCGGGCCAAGTCGTACCTTGCCCGGCCGGCGGCCGGGGCCGCCCGCGATGAGACGAGGGTTTCCATGGTGGCGATCACCTTGCCCGACGGCAGCATCCGGACCTACGACGGGCCGGTGACCGGCGCGCGTCTCGCCGCGGACATCGGGCCGGGGCTCGCCAAGGCAGCGCTCGCCATGCGGGTCGACGGCGAGCTTTGCGACCTGTCGCGCGCGATCGAACGCGACGCGCGCCTTGCGATCGTCACACGCAAGGACGAGGCCGACGCCACCGAGCTCATTCGCCACGATGCGGCCCACGTCATGGCCGAAGCCGTGCAGGAGCTGTTTCCCGGCACGCAGGTGACCATCGGTCCCACCATCGACAACGGCTTCTACTACGACTTTTCGCGCGGCGAACCGTTCACGCCCGAAGATCTGGCGGCCATCGAGAAGCGCATGCACGAGATCGTCGACCGCGACGAGAAAATCGAACGCGAGGTGTGGCCGCGCGATCGGGCAATCCAGTTCTTTCGCGACAAAGGCGAACGCTACAAGGCCGAGATCATCGAGGGGCTCCCGGCGGGCGAAGAGATTCGCCTGTACCGCCAGGGGCAGTTCATCGATCTCTGTCGCGGTCCGCACCTGCCCTCGACCGCCAAGCTCGGGCACGCCTTCAAGCTGATGTCGGTGGCCGGCGCCTATTGGCGCGGCGATTCGCGCAACGAGATGCTGCAGCGCATCTACGGCACCGCTTGGCGCGACGAAAAAGAGCTGAAGGAGTACCTGCATCGCCTCGAGGAAGCCGAGCGTCGCGACCATCGTCGCCTGGGCCGCGAAATGGGGCTGTTCCATCTCCAGGAGGAGGCCGTCGGCTCGGTGTTCTGGCACCCGCACGGCTGGACGCTCTTTCGTGTGGTCGAGAACTACGTCCGCCGGCGATTGGACCGTGCCGATTACGTCGAGGTGCGCACGCCACAGATGGTCGACCGCAAGCTTTGGGAAGCGTCGGGCCATTGGGAGAAGTTCCGCGATCACATGTTCACGGCCGAGTCCGAGGCGCGCATCCTCGCGCTGAAGCCGATGAACTGTCCGTGCCACGTGCAGATCTTCCGGCAGGGTTTGAAGAGTTACCGCGACTTGCCGCTGCGCATGGCCGAGTTCGGATCGTGCCACCGCAACGAACCCTCGGGCGCGTTGCATGGGCTGATGCGCGTGCGCGCTTTTACCCAGGACGACGCACACATTTTCTGCACCGAGAACCAGATCACGAGCGAGACCGTGCGCTTCTGCACCCTGTTGCGCGAGGTCTATGCCGACTTCGGGTTCAGCGACATCGAGGTCAAGTTCTCCGACCGGCCTGCGGTCCGGGCCGGGACCGACGCCACCTGGGACAAGGCCGAGGGCGCCCTCAAGGCGGCGGTCGATGCCGCCGGCCTGCAGTGGACGCTCAACCCGGGCGAGGGCGCGTTCTACGGTCCGAAACTCGAGTTCCACTTGCGCGACGCCATCGGTCGCACCTGGCAGTGCGGCACGTTGCAGGTCGATTTCGTGCTGCCCGAGCGGCTCGATGCGACCTACATCGGCGAGGACGGAGCGAAACACCGCCCCGTGATGCTGCACCGCGCCATCCTGGGCAGCCTCGAACGCTTCCTCGCGATCCTGATCGAACATCACGCCGGTCGCCTGCCGATGTGGCTCGCCCCGGTTCAGGTCGTGGTGACGACGATCACCGAGGCGGCGGACGCTGCGGCGCGGGCGGTGCAGGCACGTTTCCGTGCCGCCGGCCTGCGCGCCGATCTCGACCTGCGCAACGAGAAGATCACCTACAAGGTGCGCGAGCACTCGCTCGCCAAGGTGCCGATTATTTGCGTCCTCGGCGAACGCGAGGCGCAGAACAACACGGTTTCGCTCCGCCGCTTGGGCGACAACCGCCAGGAAGTCCTTGCGCTCGAAGAGGCGCTGGCTAGACTGACTCACGAAGCAGCGGCGCCTGGGGTGTGATTCTGCGTTCCTGGCGCTGCCATCACCGGATGGACGTGGCGCACCGTCTTTCCCCGCGGGGAAAGAGCGTGGAATCTGTGTGTGACGCCCCGTCGAAGAGA